>Ga0315298_1002478_pt1 | contig 31226 bp, 26 predicted proteins | sample WHS_1_MG_FD_203077 | JGI IMG/M metagenome (GOLD analysis project Ga0315298, IMG submission 203077) | Extremophilic microbial mat communities from Washburn Hot Springs, YNP, Wyoming, USA - WHS_1_MG | ecosystem: Environmental > Aquatic > Thermal springs > Hot (42-90C) | place: USA: Wyoming... | reverse complement strand
TTCATTTCTCTTCCTCCTTATTGCCTCAAATTCTTGCAGATTCCCGGGTCTGTTTACCCTCTACAAACGCCATTAATGGCTTTTCAATTAAATGAGCCTTTCTGACCCTCCTTTTTAAATGATGATCGAGGGTTCCAAGGGTATGAGTTAAGTTTCTCAAATTGACCAAGGCCTATTCACTTTTGAAGTTTATAGGAAACCCTTTCCTTAGGCCAATAAGGATAGTACTCAGAGGAAGGTCTATAGATACCTTTCCCTACCTTTTATAGGAATAGATAATGGTTAAGACTTTTGCCTTTTTTCCTCCTAAACTTCTCCCGGTGTGACGAACCCTCGAATCAAAATAGATACTATCCCCTTTCTTTAGAATATATTTCTTGCCATCATACTTAAATTCATGTTTCCCTTCTAAGACATACATGAACTCTTCACCTTCGTGTTGGAAATAAACCTCCTTATCCAGGGCGGGCTTAATGATAAAGGGTTCCATGTTTTTCCCAGGTTTATTATAGGCAATCGCCTCATATTCATAACCATAAAGAGTCCCTTTGGTTACAACCTTTTTCCCCTTCCCTCTCCTGACGACAGCAATCCTTGTATCTTTAATCCTCTCCGAATTTTCTTGTAAAAAGAAGTTTAACTCCACACCCAAAGTGTTCGCTATTTTATTCAAGGTTGAAAGTGGGGGAGCCCTATGAGACCTTTCTATCTTTGATAGATAACCTCTTGTTAGACCTGTTAAACTGGCCAGTTCTTCAAGTGAAAGCCCTTTCTTAATTCGAAGGTCTTTTATATTTCTGGCAATTGTCCCTTCGTCCATAAAAATCTCCTCTGTTTCCATATTAGAAACTTTTTTGTAAAAATTTATCCGAATTGGAAACATCTGTCAAGAAAAATTTTCTTGACAAACCTCTTTGAAGTCGATATAAACAACGAAGGGCAAACCTTACTTACATCCGAATCCATCAAATGAAGCAGAATCTCAGAAGGGGTAGTATTTCACCTCTATTTAGAGTTCCCTAAGAATAGAAAGGAGAAATTTATGCCAAGAATTACGATTAGGGATTGGCCTCCTTATTCACCAACAGACCAACAGAGGCGGGAAAATGCGGTCATCGCTGCAAGACTGATGATGAATGCTGCGATGACCGCTCCAAGCATTGGTGGAATCCCTATGACTGAGGGAGAAATCGTCTATGGTGAAGAAGAACAGGAGGAGATTGCCCGAAAGATGGAAGAACTGGCCTATGAGACTGAATCCCAGCGACATATCTTTCTCTATGAGGCGGTGATGGCGCGAAGGGTAGATGCCCTCTTGTTTTTAGGAAACACCCGTGCTTATTCTGACCCTTGGGATGGAGAATGCGGGCTATGTGCGGGGAGGCCAGATTGCAGTTTTGTTTATGAACAGAGGAAACAATCCACCGGATTAATTGATACTTCTGACCGGAGATCTGAAACGATTATTAAAGGTCCCCTTTGTGCAGCCTATGCCCATCAACTTGGCTATAATGTCGGCAGTGCCCTTATGGTGGCTACCCACCTTTACATAGATGCCCGTCCATTTATCACGATGGGTATGGCTGCCCAAAAACTTGGCTATTGCCGGAATTCTGGGTTGGTTGTTGGAATTGGAATTGCAGCAAGGTCGAAGTTCGAAGCCTCTGACCCTGGTCTCGATTACCACCTGATCAATCTGGAAAGGGGAATTGATGCCATTCGTGGGAATGTTAGTCAATTGGGCTTGAGGCCTGTTACAGGAACAGACTATCAGTTGGGTGATCCCTCAGAAAAGCGATAGGAGAAATCATCATGGCTAAATACGACGGAAATCGATATGCTCAAGAAGGCTTATTACAAATCGCTCAACACTGTGCTCAGTCCGCACTCCATGCGCCAAGATTGACCGGCAAAACAGAAATCAAAATGGAGATTCTTACTGAGAAAGACCTCGAAGACTATTTTAGCCTCCAGGCCGAAGCCAATAAGAGGGGTGCTATCTTCTCTGGAGAAACCTATAAACTGGCCTATGATCTGGGTCAGCCTCCGGTTCTTCTGCTCATTGGTGCGGACGTGACCCCTGATGTCAAGGCCCCTTGCAGATTGGCTTGCCCAGTTGGCATTGATGTTCCTCGTTACATTCGGCTAATCGGGGACGGAAAATATGACCAGGCGGTAGCGGTTGTGCGTGAAAAGGTCCCCCTCGCCTCAACTTGTGCGCGCATCTGCCATGCACCTTGTGAAACTAAATGCAGGCGCGGCACCCTTAGGGACCTCCCTATCTCAATCCTGGCACTTAAGCGTTTTGCAATGGACTCAACACCGGATATGAAACCAACAGCCTCTGTAGGAAAATCGACAGGAAAGCGAGTGGCTATCATCGGTTCAGGTCCTGCAGGATTGACTGCAGCCTATTACCTTAGGAAGGTGTGCGGACATGGGGTTACTATCTTTGAAGCCCATTCCGAGCCTGGAGGGATGCTAAGATTAGGGATTCCAAAATATCGTTTGCCTCGAGAAATTTTAGATAAAGAAATCAATATGATAAAAGAACTCGGGGTAGAGATAAAGGTTGGGACAAAGGTAGAATCCCTTGATGAAATTTTTAAGAAGGGCTTCGATGCCGTGTTTGTTGCTATTGGAGCCCATCGACCGGAGAAATTGGGAATTGAGGGTGAGGATCTACCTGAGGTGCTTGATGGTTTTTCATTTCTGAAGAAAGTAAACACTGGTAAGGAGTTAAAGGTTGGGCAAAGGGTAATGGTTATTGGCGGAGGCAATGTTGCTGTGGATTCTGCCCGTGTTGCCCTCCGCTGTGGGGCAAAAGATGTATCTATCTTTTATAGGCGTTCTATGGCTGAAATGCCTGCCCACCGCAGTAACATCGAACAAGCCAAGCGAGAAGGAGTGAAAATAGAGTATTTAGTAACTCCCATTGCAATCCGAAAAGTGGAAGGACTGGAGGTAAAATCTGTTCGGATGAAGCTTGGTCCTCCTGACCCAACAGGCAGATCTACCTTAGAGCAGATCAAGGGGAGCGAATTTACTCTATTGGTTGATACGGTGATTGTTGCTACAGGTCAGTCTATTGACCTTCCCCCCAACTTTGGACTTTCCTTGTCCTCAAATGGGACCCTCCAAGTCGATGAGATCACCTTATCTACTGAGAGGAAAGGGGTTTTTGCAGGGGGGGACGCAGTCACTGGTCCTGCCTCATTCATTGAGGCTGTTGCTTCAGGAAGAAAGGCAGCCTCCTGGATAGACCAATACTTAGGGGGATTGGGAATCATTGATGAGGTTTTGGCTCCCGAGGAAAAGATACCAGATGTGTCTCCTGCTCAAGAAGCACTTAAAACCGTTAAAGAACCCCCTCAAAAAGCCCTTATGCCTCTTTTATCTGTTGAACAGGCGGTCTCCTCTTTTTCTGAGGTTGAGCTTGGCCTCAGTGAAAAGGATTCCTTGCTTGAATCCACCCGCTGCCTCAGATGCAATGAAATCGGATTCGATTGCGGGGCCTGTGGGTTTAAGAGGTGCCGTGAGGCAGTGATCAACTATCAAAATAGATTAAACGAAACGGGTGGTGAGCCATGGGGATGGTTGATGAAAGGGCCAAGTTGTATCTGGCGACTGGTTGAATTTGGAATCATGGTTGACTGGGCTGCTGCAGCCGCTCATCGCTACAATGTGGAGAGTCGAGTGGCCATGATTCCTGGAACTGCCTTCCTTCGTATGGGACACATGCCTGAGTGCAATATGATGGTTGTTCTACCTTTAGGACCATGCAAGGAGCGATGGTATTTCGAACCCAGTTCAGGAAGAGAGGAGTTCAGACCCTTTGCAGGAGCGAGGAGAGCTCAAATTCTTTCATATCCACCCTTATGGATTCGCTTTACTGGACCAGGTCGAGACTTTGGTCGCAGGGGAATGAAAACGAAGGATGATTGGTGGAACCCACCTTATGAGCGTCTTGAAATCGTAAGGGATGACGAATGGGGAAACGCCATTCTGGATCGGGATTACGCCATTTTTGCTTCCGCTGATAAGATAAGGGAGAAGAATAAGGTTAAGAGATTGAACCTCCCTAAGATCAAGGAGATCTTAGACGCCAAAAAGAAGTAATCTGCAAACCATGAACAATCAAGCTTTACCCACCTTGGAAAGGAGGAAGGAACGATGGAAGAAAAAAAACAGGAAAGAGTTAAATTGTGGGATGAGTTGCCAGGATATGATCTCATAGAGGAGATAGACTTTCCCCTTTTCCCTTCTTGGTTTCTTGCAGGAACTCACAGCATACCACCTTGGACCCCTCTATTTGGATACCATTTTATTCGATTTTGCAGTCATGGGACCAAATTTGCCACAAATCAACTGAGTATCCCTACATGCAAGGGATGGGAACAGAGATACAGGGATGGTGGGCTTTATAATGCCTTCATCATTGTTAGGGATGAAAAAGAGATTGCTGAACGAACGGCCAAATTTCGAGAAGCATTGCGCTTCTGGCTTGAAAACTTTGATAAAGAATGGGTAGGTTACAAAAAGGAATTGTTAGGAATCTATTCAAAACTAAGGGAACTCGATATTCAAAATGCCTCTAACCATCAGCTTCACCATCACAACTACGAGATGATGTTGGCGAGCAAAAGGATGTGGGAGATTCACCATATTGGAATGTATGCCACTTTTAGTGCGTGGGTATTACTCGAAGAAATATGTAGGGAAAGATTTGGAATAAGAGACCAAGACCCTGAATTTCAGGATATGGTGAGAGGATTTGATAACAAACTTTATGAGATGGAAAAACGACTATGGGAATTAGGACAAATAGCCATAGAGATGAAATTAGATTCGATATTTAAAGACTATGAGACCGAGAAAATCAAGGAAAAGTTACATGAGTCAGAGAAGGGCAGAGATTGGTATAAAAGATTCACTCAATATCTTGAGACGGACGAAGTAGGTGGGTGGAGGATGAGGAGGGCGCATGATCTTAATGAGCCTTACTGGTTGGAAGATCCTGAGACACCCCTTGGGGTTGTAAAGAACTATATCCTCAAAGGAACCGAGTATAATCTGGACCAGATACGCAAAGACCTTATAAAAAGAAGAGAGTCTGCAATGACATCTTTCCTACAGAAGGTTTCTGAGCCAGAAAGACCATTTTTTGAAACATTGATACGTTTAGCTGGAAAGGCCAGTTCTTACAGCGAAGAGCACGACCTTTATTGTGAACTGATGCTCCATGCCCATTTGAGGCGTGGATATCTTGCCATCGGTAAGAGATTGGCCGAGAAGGGGACGATAGACAGGCCGGATGATGTATTTATGTTAAATCCAGATGAGATTGATCGGGTAGCGATGGTTCCCGAAGCCCATGATCTTAGGTATATCACCCGTAGACGCCGTTCGGCGTGGGAAGAATGGCAAAATAGGCCAAACCCTCCACTTATTACAAACCGTTCCAGTTTCGAAGAGGCTGTAGTAAAGGACATGCTACCTTCCAAAGATGCGATTGCAATGAAAGTGGTTGTAGGAGAAATGCCCTCACCAAAGCCTCAGATCAAGGCTGATATATTTGGGATATGTGGGAGCGCTGGTGAGTCAGTAGGGAAGGCGAGGATTATAAATAAATATCTGGACCTCAAAGATGTTCAACCTGGTGAAATTATAGTTTGTCCTGCAGTAAATCCAACATGGACAGTGGTATTTGGATATATCAATGGGGTAATCTGCGAAAGCGGTGGGACACTCTCCCATGCCGCTATAATTTCCCGTGAATATGGGATACCCGCAATTATAAATGCATTTCATGCCACAGAAAAAATCAAAACAGGACAGCGTGTAAGGATTGATGCTACTCATGGGGCTATCGATATACTGGAATAGAATTTTGTTGTGACAAGCCTAAAGGGAGGGAAACTATGTTTAATAGGGAAGTAGTAGGACTAAAGGAAGCACAATTAGCCCTGAAAGCTATTTTGGAAGCGGCCTCTAAAAATCCTGATCAACCCATATCTATTGCTATCGTGGATGACCATGGCGAACTAATCTTTGCTGCAAGGATGGACAGGGCTATACCTATGTATAATTACATGGCCCTAAAAAAGGCAAAAACAAGTGCAATGCTTGGTATAGATACTCGTACGTGGGGAGAATTTTTGCAAAAAAGGGGTTATACGACCCATGACTTTTTCCCTGAGGCCACTGGTGTACCTGGAGGTGTAGCGATTATAAAGCCTGGTGAAATAACAAGTAATAAAAGACCTGGAGAAGTAGAGGCTTTTGGAGGGATCGGGGTTAGCGGTCGAAGTGGTAATGAAGATGAAGAATTTGCTAAGATCGGGCTAATTGCCTTGCAAAAGGCTGTGTGGGGTTAAAGATTACCTCTTGGCGATATCAAAACATTACTCATTTAGGAGAATTGTGGAATGCCATATCAAATGTGCCGACCTATTCAAAAGTATTTAAGTCTCTTCATCCATGAAGAAGAAATGGCTATGCTGGAAAACATTGTTAAATTTGTTGAAAAAGAGGTCTTCCCAAAGAGACTGGATTTGGAAGGTGGATGGCACAGGGATGAAAAACTCGCTATTAAGACATTGGATGATCTTTACGCCAAGTTAGTAAGCTTTGGATATCAAAAAATTGGAGTCCCTAAGGAATATGGGGGACTTGAAATTTCAACTCCCCTCAGAATGGCATTGAATGAGGAATTGTCCAGGGGGGATGTTGGATTTGCATTCCATGCGGCAAAACCCCATTCTGTGGTTGGACCATTTATTGCTACAGGGAACCTTAAAAAGGCGCAGGAATATAGTGAAAAGTTGATTTCTGATGACTGTTGGACCGCTGCCCTTGCGATTTCGGAGCCTCAGGGCGGAGTGAATATTGAAGACCCTGCACTCCAAGGAAGAACGATTAGAACCAAGGCCGTGCGAAAGGGTGATGAATGGATTCTAAATGGCCACAAGATCTGGGTTGGACCCGCAGGTCCCTATCAAATCTTCCAGAGGGAGAAATTAAAGGGGCATTTAGGATATAGCGTTATTGCTACAACCGATCCCTCGGCAGGTGAAAAAGGAATAGCAGTATTTCATGTGCCTGCGGATTCCCCTGGCCTTACTTTTTCAAATCCCGTTGAAAAAATGGGGATGTGTTTTACAGACCGAAACTGTGAGGTATGGCTTGAAAATGTAAGAGTGCCTGAGGAGTTGAGGACAGGTGGTGCGGAGGTGATGCGTTCTCGAATTACGACAGGTAGGCTTTCTCTTGCTGCAAGGTGTGTGGGAGTAGCTCAGGCTGCCTTTGAAATAGCAATCGAATTTATGAAGGAAAGAGAGATAGCAGGAAAACCTGTTCGCGAGCACTCCCTCTTTGCTGCTAAATTAGGCGAAATCGCAGCAGAAATTGAAGCATGCAGAGCAAATTATCTTTATGTGGCAAAAATGTTAGATGACCCTGAAAGGTATGGTGTCAAATGGTCTGACCGAATGGTTGGCTATGCTTCCGCAGCAAGGTTTATGGCAGGGAAAATGGTCCTCAAAGCCCTTAGTGAGATTATTGAATTGATGGGGGCATATGGCTATTGTTTCGAGTATCAGATTGAAAAGTATTACAGAGACGTAAAAATCGTAGTTCAAGGATTGGGTGGTCCTCAAAGGGATGCCTTGGATTCTATCAGGCGCTACTACCTATTTGATTGGTAGTGAACCTAAATTATCTTGGCGGTATTTTCATTCAATAAATGACCTCATGATTCATAAAACCGATGTCCTTATTGTAGGAGCTGGAATCGCAGGGACTTCCATAGCACGTGAGCTCTCAAAATATGATATGAAGGTTGCCCTTGTTGAAAAAGAACCAGATGTGGGATGGGGGCAAAGTAAAGCAAGTTTTGGTATCTGCCATCCAGGGGCACGCTGGCCTAATGGTACCCTTGCTCAAAGGATGATATACGAAAGTCACCAAGTATGGGATCAGATAATCGATGAACTTGGAATTGAATTTCTCAGAATCGGAGAATTGGCCTTAGCGTTCAACCAAGAAGAAGTTCAACACATTCAGGCATTAAAGAGTCAGGGTGAAAAAAATGGGGTTCAAGGGCTTGAAATTTTGTCCACGCAAGAAACCCTCCAACTGGAACCCTATGTCAATCCCAAAATTAAAGCTGCCCTTTATATGCCTAAAGCGGGCATCTTTAGTCCATTTGGTTTGGTGTTAGCATTTTATGAAAATGCTAAGGCAAATGGAGTCGATATATATTTTGAGACCAAAGTAACAGAAATATGTCTCGACCAAATGGGGTTTATTGTCAAAACAAATAGAGGAGACATTCGTACAAAATATGTGGTGAATGCTGCAGGTCTTTTCTCACAGGTCATTGCTCAAATGATAGGGGATAACAGTTTTAGCATCTCTTATGATACAAAAAGCACTTGTATAATCCTTGATAAATATTTAGGGGAAAAGGTTAAACATATTATTACAGGGATAGCCGACATAAAAATATACCACCGTTTTAAGACGGTAATGCCCACTTTTCATCAAAATCTTTTAATCTATACCCCTATTCCGGAACCCTCAAAAAGCATTGAGGACAGAAGTGTAGAAAAACGGGCTTTTGATTTGACTTTACAGGATGCCAAGCTTCTTGTCCCAGACATAGATTTCAAGCCTCATATTATTACTGCCTTCTCAGGAATAACGGCTCGAAATAATCGTGGTGATTTCATAATCGAGATGTCAAACAACCATCCAGGGTTTATCAATGTAGCACTCCCCCCTCCTGGAGTAACCTGTGCGCCTGCTGTAGGTAAGAAGGTTGTTGAAATTCTTAAAAATGCTGGTCTCCCTTTAATTAAAAAATCTAAGTTCAATCCAAACCGCAAGGCGATAAAAAGAATAATCCATTCCTCTATGGGTGAAATTCAAGAACTTGTGAACCAAGATAATCGATATGGTCATGTAATTTGCCGATGTGAGACGGTGACAGAGGGGGAGATAGTGGAGGCGATCCGTAGGGGTGCTTCCACTTTAGATGGGGTTAAGTTTAGGACCAGGGCAGGGATGGGGCGTTGTCAGGGGGGATTCTGTACTCCCCGTGTGGTTAAGATATTAGCGCGAGAGAGAGGGTTATCAGAAGGGGAGATAACGAAGAAGGGTAGTGGGTCTCGGTTATTGCTTTATAGATCGAAAGAGTTACTTGAGGTAAAAAATTGAAACTTAAGGATATCGATGTGGCGGTGATTGGTGCAGGTCCTGCAGGAATGGCGGCCGCAGTCAGGGCGAAGGAGGAAGGAGCTGAGCAAGTTCTTATCCTTGAACGTCAGGAGCAGATGGGTGGACTTTTACACCAGTGTGTTCATAATGGTTTTGGTTTATTTTATTTTGGACAGGACCTAACTGGTCCTCAATATGCTCATCGTTTTGCGGAGAAGGTTAGGGATTTAGGAATTAGGGTATTGTTAAGGACAATGGTAACGCAGCTCTCTTCAGATCGACAGATTACTGCTTTGAGCAAGAGTGAGGGTGTAATCAATGTTAAGCCTAAGTCGATTGTACTTGCGATGGGATGTCGGGAACGTAGTAGAGGCCAGTTGGGGATTCCTGGTAGTCGGCCTGCTGGTATTTTTACTGCTGGGACAGCCCAGAGGTTTGTCAATGTGGAGGGGTGGATTCCTGGAAGGAGGATAGTGATCTTAGGTTCCGGTGATATAGGGATGATCATGGCCCGTCGTCTAATGCTTGAAGGGGCAGAAGTAATGGCAGTGGTGGAGATACTTCCTTATATTGGGGGTTTAACAAGGAATGAGGTTCAGTGCTTGCATGATTTTGGTATCCCTCTTTTTTTGGAACATACAGTAACTGAGATTCATGGGGGGCAGCGTTTGGAGGCGGTGACCATTGAAAAGGTCGGTAGGGATAGGGAGCCGATGAGTGGGACCAAGCGTGTGATTGAGTGTGACACATTACTTTTGTCGGTGGGGTTGATTCCTGAGAATGAACTTTCAAGAATGGCAGGAGTGGTGATTGATCCCTTGACTGGAGGGCCTGTAGTAGATCAATGGAGGGAAACCAGTGTACCGGGGATTTTTGCGGGTGGCAATGTTGTTCACGTTCATGATGTGGTGGATGAGGTTTCTCGGGAGGCTGAGATAGCGGGGGGTTCGGCTGTAAGGTTTGCGAGAGGAGGGGCAGTGGAGGAGGAGAGGAAAATCCTTAAGCCCGGCAGGAACATTCGATATGTAGTCCCTCAGAGTATAACTACCCGGCATGACGTAACTTTATATGCGAGGGTGAGAGAGATGGAGGAGGATGTGAGGTTAAGGGTAGGAGATATCTTTTCAAAGTATTTTAGGGTGGTTAAGCCTGGAGAGATGATCAAGATTGATCTTACGCATAGTCAATTGGGGTTGTTGAAGGGGGATTTTGTTGAGCTATCGATTGAGGATATCAAGGGGAGGCGAAATGGTTGAAGAACATATTATTTGTATTGGTTGCCCTCTTGGTTGCCGAACCAGGCTCAGGATTGACCCCTATGGAAACGTGGTGAAGGTAACGGGTTATAAATGTAAGGAAGGCCGGCAATATGTTTTGGAGGAATATCGCAATCCTGTAAGGGTTTTTACCACCACTATACTTACTCAAGATAGTATTCGTCCCTTGTTGCCGATTAGGACAGATAGGCCTCTGCTTAAAACCCAACTCAAGGAGGCCTCAAAAGTGGTTGCAAGGATAAGAGTCCAACCACCTGTCAAAGAGGGACAGATCATTTTAAAAAATTTAATGAATACCGGCGTAAATGTAATTGCTACCGATGATCTTTTAAGTTAAACCAACCACCTCTTAAACTTGACTAAAGAGGTCCAGGTAAGTTGGGATATGAGATGAGGAGGAGTGAATGAAAAGAGATGATTTTACCATTGGTCCTAAAGAGAAACTGATAGAGGCAATACAATCGGGTAAGACCCAAGAGGCGCTTCAGTATGTCAATGAGCTCTATGAAATGTTTCGTGGCATGCATGATGGATTTGTGAACACAATCAGTTTACTCCATGGAAAATTGGCTGAGGCGAAGGGAGAGGAGTGGTTGGAAAATTTTACCAGAGAAAGACTAACCCGATGGCGATCTACATTTGAACATTGGAAGACCCTTCCGACGGAAGAACGTGTAAAGGCAATCTGTGACATCCATAAACCCATGTATAGTGAATTCCATGTAGAAGAAGATGACGAAAAGTTTGTTGTGGTCATAACCGCTTGTAATAATGGTGGCAGGCTGATGAGGGAGGGTATTGCCAAAAAGCAGAACGCCCTCACGAAAAAGCCCTATCCATGGTGTTTTAACAAGGTAGGAGTTCCCTACTACTGTATCCATGCGGCGATCTGGAATGAAATGTTTAAAGAATTGGGATTAAACATCGCTGTCGAGTGGGGGAGACAATACGACGATCAAGGTAAACCGATGGATGACCCCTGTAGGTACATCCTTTATAAAACCCGATAAGAATATTGATGAGAAACACATTAAATGACGCTCAACGTATAGAAGCACTATGGAATCGCCAGAAACCAGATCGGGTTCCTCTCATGCTCATGGCCATGGGATTTTCTGGATTAAATGTGGGCTACACGATTGGTGACATGTATACAGACATGCAAAAGAGGATCGATTCTAAGCGTTGGACCTCTGAGCAGTATGGATGGTATCCCACACAGACAGTCAGTTTTTCTGGAACCTCTTTCCCTGCAGAAGAGTTTGGGGGTCAAATCAAACCCCCAAGCAGTGAATTTTCCCAAGCCCCAATGGTAATCCGCCATGCTGTGGAGAAGGAAGAGGATATCTACAAACTGAAAATTCCTGATCCCCTTGAAAAGGCGGGGGCAATCCCTAAGATGTTAGAGGGGATTGCCTATGCCATGAAGTTTGACGGATTAATCATTGGCCCAAATTGTTTTGGACCGATGGATACCGCTGGGGCGGTGATAGGAATAGAGAAGACTTGTAAGTGGATGATGAAGAAGCCAGAGCTGATCCACCATGCCTTTCGAATCTTCACAGATTTTAAAGTGAACCTGGCAAAACTCTATGCAGACCTCTTTGGCACGGATAGGTTGATCCCCCAAGTGGGAGGACCTTCCCATTCCAATCAGATCATTTCTCCCAACCATTTTGACCAGTTCTGCTTTCCCTACATCAAAGAACTCCATGAAAAAGTCAGGGAGATGGGATACAAACATTTCTTCTTTCATTGCTGTGGTGAACAGAATGCCAATTTTCCTCTTTGGGCGAAATGTGAGATGGGGGATCCAGGAATCATTAGCGTTGGACATGAAATTGACCTCCAAAGGGTGGCAGAATATTTTCCCAGGGATATTGCCTTTGGAAATCTCGAACCCGCAATCATCCAAGTCGGACCTCCGGAGAAGATCTACGAAGCCTCCAAGGAAATTATTCTGAAAGGGAAAAAGATCTTAGGTGGGTTTATCTTCTCGGCGGGATGTGAACTTCCGCCCAAGGCACCACCCTACCATGTTTGGATGATGACTAAAGCAATCAACGATTTTGGTTGGTATGATCATTGATGAAAAAGATAGCCATCCTTGCCACCTTGGATACAAAGGGTGAAGAAACAGAATTTTTAAGGCAACTCATCTTAAGACGGGGCCATAAGCCCATCATTGTCGATATTGGTTCGGGTAGTAGGCCTACTGTTTCTGCGGACATATCGGCTGAAGAAGTGGCCGCTGCGGCAGGATCAGACATTGAGGAATTAAGGGCTTCTAAGGATAGGCTTAACATATCGAAGATTATGATAAAAGGAGGTATTGCGAAATTAAAAGAACTACTCAACGAGAAAGAGGTCGATGGGGTTTTGGCGATCGGGGGGATAAGTGGGATGATCCTAACATCAAGCATTATGAATGAACTCCCTTTCAGTCTCCCTAAGTTGATTGTTTCAACTGCTGCCTCGATGCCTGGTTCAAACAGAATCTTTGGTCCAACCGGTATCACCCTAATGCATTCCCTGTTTGATGTAGCAGGCCTGAACCATTTTTTGAAAGCCCAGTTGGATAGGGCCGTAGGGGCCATTTGTGGAATGGTTGAAGGAGAAATCCCATATCTTCTCCCTTCTTCAGAGAAGCCAATGATCGCCATTACTACCTATGGATATACAGAAAATTGTGCTCGCCAATTGGTCAATGGCCTGAAGGATAACTATGAACCTGTAAGGTTCCATGCAGTGGGGGTGCCAGAGATCGCCATGGAGAAGTTGATCGAGGAAGGATATTTCAAAGGCCTCATTGATTTGGTCCCCTCAAGCATTAGCAATGCCCTTTATGGAGGCACTCGTGTCTCTTGGCCTGAAAGAATGGAGATGGCAGGGCGTAAAGGCATCCCCCAAGTCATTGCACCTGGAGGTATCAATACGTTTACCTGGACAGGAATTCGCGTGTCCGAGGTCACGGCTGATCTGAAAAACAGAAGACACTATTTTATGGATCCTCAAAGAGTAACGATATGGTTAAATGAGGATGAATTAATAAGGGCCGCCTCCATTTATGCGGAAAAGCTAAACAAGGCCAAAGGCCCAACAAAATTTCTTGTCCCCTTAGGAGGGTGGCTGTCTATTGAAAGGGTAGGAACGCCTTTTTTCGATCCTCAGGCAAACAAGGCCTTTGTTGAGGAACTTAGAAAAAACCTAAAGCCCGAAATTGAAGTGAAGGAAGTGGAGGCTAACATCGATGATCCCCCTTTCGCTCGGGCAGTGATCCAGTCATTTGAAAAAATGATGGAGAAAAATAACGGAGGTCCGTAGCATGAACTACTGGAATCCATATCTTGAGACCCTTCCAAAGGAAGAATTGGAAAGGATCGAGATCTCCTACTTTAAAAATATCCTTTCCTATGCAAAGCAAAGATCCAAACTCTATCAAGATAAATTAAAAGATATCGAACCCACAGACATCAAATCACTGGATGATATTAAGAATATCCCACTCACAGAAAAGGAGGAGATGAGACGGTATCAAGAAATGGAGCCTTTTCCCTATGGGGGTCTCCTTGGAAGAAAGATAGAGGAGGTGACGACATTCCGTCAGACCAGTGGAACCACTGGGAAACCGATCTACGTTCCTGAAACCTATGAGAGCTGGCAATGGAGGATTGAGGCGTGGTGTCACATCCTTTATATGGCAGGTTTCAGGCCCCATCACAGGGTTTTCCTTCCATTTGTTTACAATGTCTATGTGGCCTTCTGGGAGGGACACTATGCCTCGGAAAAGGTTGGTTGTGAACTCATTCCAGGAGGGGGCCTTGATACAAGGGGAAGAATTCATAAGATCCTTGAGGTCAAGGCCAATGCAATGATGAATACACCCACCTATGGGCTTCACATCGCAGAGGAAGCAAAATCAATGGGAATCGATCCTTCCTCTCTTGGGATTGAAAGAATGCTCTGTGCAGGGGAGCCAATGCCTCAATCAACTCGGAAAAGACTGGAGGAACTCTTTGGCTGTCATGTCTTTGACCATATTGGAGGAACAGAGCCATGCGCATGGGCTGGAATGTGTGAGGTGAAAGAAGGAATGCATCTTATCGAGCCATTCTTTCTTGTTGAGATCCTGGATCGCGAGACACTTAGCAGGGAAGTAGAAGAAGACGAGATTGGAGTAGCAGTCGTCACCCCCCTTGGTCGCAGGTCTTTTCCCCTGATCCGCTTCAATACCAAAGACCTTGTCATCAAGGGTAAAACCTCCTGCCCCTGTGGCAGAACATCGAGAAAGATTAAAGAGGTCTTGGGAAGGACCGATGATTTAAGAAAGATTCGTGGAGTCCTCTTCTCTCCAAAGACGGTTGAGGAAGTGCTTCGAAAGGACTTCCAGGATATCGAGGAGTTTGAGATCATTGTAGAACGGAGGGGCCTGATGGATGTCGTAACCCTCAGGGCTGAACCAAACTCAAAACTTACAGTAACCGACATTGAACAGACAAGAACTCGACTCCAGGAGGCCCTAAAGGTCGCAACCAATCTGACATTCAATATCATCATGGAACCGCCTGGGTCGCTTCCACGTTATATGCTCAAGGCAAAGAGATTTAAAGACTTAAGAGAAGGGGGCAAGAATGATTGACCAGATTAGACAGGAGATTAGTAGGATTGAGGAAAGTGCCATGAGGCTTCAGACCCTTGCCAGGGATAATCCTGCAATCCTAAAGAATGCAGAGATCATCCTAACCTTTGTCTACATCCTTAAATTCATTACCCCTGAAAAGGTTAAGGAGGAATGATGATGGAAGAGGTAAAGAAGATCCGAACAGCCTGTCGGAGTTGCCATGGAGGCTGTGGGGTCATCGCTCATGTTAAAAACGGAAAAGTGGTTAAAGTTGAAGGGGATCCTGATTCACCTATCAGTCATGGAACCCTTTGTAGTAAGGGATTGGCCATCACCCAATTGGCCTACCATCCTGATCGGATCCTCTATCCCATGAAGAGGGCAGGAGCAAAGGGAGAAGGTAAATGGAAAAGAATTACATGGGACGAGGCCCTCGATACCATCTCGGAGAGATTCAAGAGGGTGATAGAGGAATTTGGTCCAGAGTCGATCGTGGTTGGCCAGGGAACTGGAAGGGATTATGAAAGCCATCTCTATCGATTTGCCAATCTTCTTGGAACCCCCAATGTCTTGACTGCAGGCCACATGTGCTATGTCTCAAGGGTTGGCTCCACACTGATCACCTGCGGGACCCTCCCCATTGCAGATTATGAGGGTGGACCTACTAAATGTATTGTCATCTGGGCATGCAACCCTTTATGGACCAATCCCGATGAATATAAAGGAGAGAATTTTTGGAGGGCTTATAAAAAAGGGGCAAAACTGATCTGTATCGATCCTCGAAAGGGATTTATTGCCAACAAGGCCGACCTCTGGCTACAGATCCGTCCTGGGACAGATGCAGCCATGGCTCTGGGTTTTCACCATGTCATCATTGAGGAAGAACTCTATGATAAGGAGTTTGTAGAAAATTATATCCATGGTTGGGAGCCTTTCAAGGAGAGGGTGTTGAAGGAATATCCTCTTGAAAAAGTTCAGGAGATCACCTGGGTGGATAAAGACCTTATCCGTAAGGCTGCAAGGATGTATGCGACTACCAAACCCGCCTGTATTCACTGGGGTGTCCCTACAGAACAGACCATCAATTGTGTCAACTATACCAGGGCCACCACAGGATTGATGGCCATCACAGGGAATCTGGATGCACCCGGTGGAAATGCTCTCTTTGTTAATCCTCCTACTCGTACAGTCTCTGAATTTGCAAGGCATAAGGATCTCTCGCCTGAACAACAGGCAAAGAGATTAGGAGGTGATCAGTTCAAACTTGGTGCCAGGGTGGCACTGATCAATCCGAAGAAGGCCTGGGACGCCATCCTCACGGGCAAGCCCTACCCTCTTAAAGCAGGAATTCTATGTGGGAGCAACCCTGTTATAACCCGGGCCAACGCGAAAGAAGCCTATGAGGCTCTAAAGAAATTGGAGTTTTTAGTCGTAATCGACCTCTTTCTTACTCCAACTGCAGAACTGGCAGATATCTTTCTTCCCTCAGCCACCTGGCTTGAACAGAATCATGTGGCGGACAATTGGAAACGACATGGTTATGTTTTAGCCCGGCAAAAGTGCGTCCAGATTGGTGAGTGCTGGCAGGACCATAAGATCTTCTTAGAACTTGGAAAGCGAATGGGTCAGCCGTGGTGGCCAACCGTTGAAGATGCACTCAATTACCTGCTTGAACCCTCTGGTCTTACCTGGGAGCATTTTAAAGAGAAAGGGTATCTTCGGGGTGAGATGGTCTACTATAAATATAGAGAGAGGGGATTCTCAACTCCAACCAAGAAGGTAGAACTCTATTCCACCATCCTTGAGAAATGGGGATATGACCCTTTGCCCAAATATGTGGAGGTTCCTGAGAGCCCCTATTCCACTCCCCACCTACTTAAAGACTACCCTTACATCCTGAATGCAGGACTTCGAACACCAACCTTCTTCCATTCAGCCAATCGTCAAATCCCATGGCTGAGGGAGATCAGACCTAATCCCATTTGTGAGATCCACCCTGAAACAGCAAAAAAACATAACATTAAAGAAGGACAATGGGTTTATATCTCATCTCTAAGGGGATGGATCAAACAGCGGGCAAAACTTAACCCAAATATCGATCCAAGAGTAATCGTTTGCGAGCATGGTTGGTGGTTTCCCGAGATAAAAGATCCAGGCCATGGTTGGAATATCTCTAATGTTAACATCCTGACTGACAATGCTTATGAGACGCTGGACCCAGCCATGGGCTCTACAAATTTGAGGGTATGTCTATGTAATATTGCTCCCTGTGAAGAGTAGATGAGGAGGAAGAAAATGGCAAAACTATCTTTGATGTTTAATGAGACCGAATGCATGGGATGCCACGCCTGTGAAGTCGCCTGTAAACAAGAACACAACCTTGGTGTTGGTCCAAGGGTGATCAGAGTCCTTGAACGTGCCCCCTTCTTTATCCCCCTCTTCTGCCATCACTGTGATCCTGCACCCTGTGCACTGGCCTGCCCTGAAGATGCGATCACGATCAATCCCAAGACAAAGGTTGTTCTTCTCAACCAGGATAAATGTAATGGCTGTGATGCGGTGATCGGAAAATCTGGAGTAGAGAAACAACAGACCTCTCCCTGTAAGATTGGGTGCCCTGCACACATCGATGTCCAGGGATTTTTGAACCTATCAGCCAAAGGAAAGTTTCAGGAGGCCCTTCAACTGATCAAACTCTCAAACCCTTTCCCATCCATCTGCGGAAGGGTCTGCCACCATCCCTGTGAGTTGAATTGCAACCGTGACCAGATTGATGAACCTGTGGCGGTGAGATCGATCGAGCGTTTTTTGGCTGATCTGGACCTAAGGGAAGAGCAGCGTTATATCCCCAAGATGAAAGCCAAGAAAAAGGAGAAGGTGGCTATCATTGGATCAGGCCCTACTGGCCTCACCTGTGCCTATTATCTTGCCCAGGAAGGTTACCGAGTAACAATCTTTGAAAAGGCCCAGGTATTGGGCGGAATGCTTACCCTTGCCATCCCGTCTTATCGCCTTCCCAAGAAGATTGTTGAGGCCGAAACTAAACTTCTTTGCGATATGGGCGTGACCATGAAAACCAATGTGGAGGTAGGGAAAGATAAAACGATTGCCCAATTAAGGAAAGATGGATTTAGTGCCTTTTTTATTGCCATTGGTGCGCAGGAGTCTACCCGCCTTGGGATTGAAGGTGAGGATTTGGATGGGGTTTACAAAGGATTGGATTATCTTCGAGCCCTTAATCTTGGAAAACCAATTAAACTTGGGAAAAAGGTGGCGGTAATTGGGGGTGGCAATGCAGCCATGGATGTGGTGAGATCTGCTCGCAGGCTCGGGGCTGAGAAGGCCTTTATTATTTACCGCCGAGGTTTAGAAGAGATGCCTTCCAGGCCTGAGGAGATCAAAGAGTGTAAGGAGGAGAAGATTCCTATTCATACTCTGACACAACCCATACGATTTATTGGTAGAAATGGCCGAATTCAAGCAATCGAATGCCTTAAGATGCGTTTGACAGAGCCTGATGAGAGCGGTCGTCGAAAACCTGAACCCATCCCCGATTCTGAATTTACGATGAAAGTGGATGCCGTGATCACTGCCCTTGGACAGGAGTCCGACTGGTGCTGTCTAACCCCAGAGTGCACCTGTAGTCTGACTGAATGGGGAACCCTAAGGGTCGATCCCTTAACCCTCCAGAGCGATGATCCTGATCTCTTTGCAGGAGGCGATGCTATCAGAGGACCTCAGAGCGTTATCGAAGCCATTGCGGATGGAAGGGAGGGAGCTGTTTCTATTGATAGATATCTCCGTGGACAAAACCTTCACTTAGGAAGGGATAGAATCTTTACTCCAATCAAAGAGCCTCAGAAGGAGAAGTATAACCCCGCCCCTCGTGTCCAAATTCCATCCTCAGACCCCAAAAGGCGGGTGAAGAACTTTAGCGAGGTCCAAAAGGGGTTGCCAAAGAAAGCGGCTATTCAGGAGGCCAGAAGGTGTATCTCTTGCGGAAGTTGTTGTGTGCAGGCATGTCCCTATGAGGTCATGCAATTTAACCATGAGATTACCAAAGCAGTCAAATGTGATCTCTGCATTGAGAAACAGGCAAGAAATGAGGTCCCTGCCTGCTTCGCCATCTGCCCAACTCGATGCATTTACTGGGGAAATCCAAAAGAGTTCCCCAAAGAGGTTTATATAGGACTTTAAGGGTAGTTATGGATAGGGTTCAAAGGGCATGGGTTCTTTAATAACCCCTACCCCACTCACTTGGAAGGATTCTAAGACAGGCCTTGAATGGCAGTATGAATCTCCAGGTAAAATGACCTGGTATGAGGCTCAAAAATATGCCAAATCGCTTTCATTGGATGGAAAGAAGGATTGGCGAATCCCTACCTTGGTGGAATTGGAATCGCTTATTGACCGAACAAAGACACGTTCAGATGGAAGGGCTCCCATGCGCGAGGAGGTTCCCTTCCGAGACGAATTATCCTATTGGTCATTCACCACCTTTGAACGCAACACGAAGAGTGCCTGGATCGTGATGTTCGATGGTGCCTATGTGCTCAGTTATTATAAAACTAACTCATACCATGTCCGTTGCGTTCGGGGGAGGATGGAAAGGGGGTGGTTCAGATGAAAGTTTAAAATTGGCTGAGGCAATCGAAGCGATTGATCTCAAGACAAAATCATTTGGAAAAATATCCCTCTAATCTAATAGTTTGACAAAAGAAAGGAGGAGTCAAAATGGAAGAAAAGATGCCTGAGAAAATAAATATATGGGATTCTGTGCCAGGTTTCGATTTTAATAAAGAGGTGGACTTAGCGGATATAAATTCTTGGTTTTTCGATGGAACACACAGCGTCCCACTCCTAACTCCGATGTATAGTTGGTTTTGGAATAGGCACTGCAGTTATGGGTCTCAATATGCTGCAGAAATCCTTAGCATGCCCAGGTATAAAGGCTTTGCGATGAGAGATGTAGAAGGCTCTAATTACGTTGGTATGCGTATTATCAAGGATGAGGAGGAAATTAAGAAGCGAACGGAGGGGTTCAAGAAGGCCCTTGTTCCCTGGATAGAGAATTTTGATGGGGTGTGGGAATCGCAAATAAAAGAACTGACAACCCTTTACGAGAAACTTAAGGCTTTGGATTTAGAAAAGGCCTCCAATATTGATCTGATGCATCATCTCTGGGATATGATCAGTGTAAATCGAAGGATGTGGGAGATCCACTTCCAGGGGATGGCTGTTTCCTATGCAGCATTTCTATTGCTTGAAGACATGGTGAAACCTTACGGGTTAACCTGTGAGAGTCCTGAATTCCAAAATATGTTTAGGGGATTTGACAATAGGGTATTTCAGGTAGATAAGAAACTATGGATATTGGGCAGGGAGGCCATTGATAGAGGATTGGATGGAATCATCCTCAACACTCCAGTCGAACAGGTCATCAAGAAACTTGAAGAGAGTAAGGGAGGAAAGGAATGGCTCAAAAATCTGCATGATGTCCTCGAAGTCGATGGGTGGAGGATGGTTCGAATGATGGATTTCAACGAGCCCTATTGGCTTGAGGAACCGACCACAGTGATTCCGCCCATCAGAGCCTTTATTAAGAAAGGTGGAACCTATGACCTGGATAATGTAAGGGGACAACTGGTCAAAGAAAGAGAAAAGGCCATAGCCAATCTACTCAAGAAAGTGCCACCGGAGGAGAAATCCTGGTTTGAGGCCCTGATCAAGTTGGGAGGTAAGACAGGCTCCTACAGTGAGGAACACGACCTTTATTGTGAGTTGTACTGTCATGCTGTAATGCGTCGAGGTTTTCTTGGTATTGGGAGATATTTAGCTAAGGCAGGAACCATTGATAAACCCGATGATATCTTTTTCCTCAATCCTGACGAAGTGGAGAGGGTGATTATGGGTCCTGAGTTTCATAAACTTCAGTATATTGCCAATCGGCGCCGGGCCAGGTGGAAATACTTAAACGACAATTGGTTCCAAGTGAAAGATAGGACCCACCCCCCAGCCTTTACCACTCGAGCAAGTATTGAAGAAGCAGTAGGAATGGATCTTTTGCCATCAGGGGATCCGATTATTATTAAGATCGTTGTTGGAGAATTACCCAGGGTGAGACCAGAACTGAAGGCTGATCTTTATGGGGTTTGCGGTGCTCCAGGTGTGGCTGAGGGGATTGCAAGAGTGATCATGACCTACAGTGAGTTGGATCAGGTCCAAAAGGGCGAAATCCTGGTTTGTCCTGGAACAAATCCTGCCTGGACGCCTGTCTTTGGATTGGTGAAGGCAGTGGTTTCTGACAGGGGTGGAACCCTCAGTCATACTGCAATTGTGGGTCGAGAGTATGGACTTCCGACCTTAGTCAATACCTTTACAGGGACTTCCACCATCAAAACAGGACAGAGGGTGAGAGTGGATGCAACCGAAGGAGCACTTTATATCCTGAATAAATAAAGACCTCTCTTCCCCTAAGGATCAACCCTGTTCAGCCCTTCAGCCTGGACAGGGTTGTCGCTTCGCCCTAAAAGCGAGGATCAGTATGGAAGCCTGTGGAATGGATGTTTTTAAGTTGGTCTCCCATTATGGATGGCCCATTTATCCTTGCGGGGAGAGGGTAGATCCTGAGAAACTGCCCTTTACCCGCTTGGTGGGGTTAGCCTTAATCTGTTGATATTCTCTGTAGGCAAAACTTCATTAAAGAGGGAAGGAAGATTAAGACCTTTCACCCAACCTAAATCCGAGATAGATTAACTCGGAAAATACAGAAAGGAGGTAACCCTATGGAAGACTTAGGACCAAAAGCAAAATGGACGATCACCCAACCTTGGAGGGGAATATTTGGGTTTATTGTAACCGTCTGTTACGTGATGGTCATCACTTCCATCTTCGAAGTTCAATATTTTCTAAGTTTTTACACCCTTTTGATCATGGCCATGGTACCCATTTTGGTAATAGTGAGTTTAGGCTGGAGAGCGAAATACCCCCCTACTAATGGAATCCCTCAACCCTGGAAGGGAATGTTTCTTACGGGTTTCGTTATCCTCTTGGGTACACTGGTGGCTACAGGAGTGAAATCATTTCTCAGTGGAGGTGCGGCTCAACCCTTTACGAACATCTATCTGATCTCCACGGTGTTAACGACCTTCTTTCTTGTAGTCGCATTTGGAATGTGGCCTTTTGAAAAACTCTCCTTCAGTACAAAGGGTTGGCTTACCATGGTACTTACATTTGTGCTAATGTGGTTTTTGCTGAAACTATATAATTTCAGTCTCCTCTCCTTTCCTGCAGGTGTTATCCCCTCACCTATAAAACCCGTTCCGTTTTATGCGCCAGGAGGACCGTTTCAGCAATTTGCCGATATTGCACCACAAGGACCCTTCCGCTGGGAGTGTGCCATTACTTTCTATTTTTGGATGCTTCTAATTCTCTTCGCGTTCATAAATCTTGGCATGTGGCCATTTATCAAATTCCCAAAATTGCTGAAGCAACCCTTACTGGGCATTGTCATAACCATCACCTGCTTCATCCTCGGTTGGATTGCTTACTGGATTGGCGTAGGCTTGTTAAAGGTTGAACCTCTAAATTTTTTGCTGGTAGGAATCTGTTGGGCATTTGGAGTGTTGTTGATTATGACCATGCTTCAAATGTGGCCAGGCCGTGCCTTCAAGCAACCTGCATGGGGTTTTGTCAACATTCTGTTGGCCATCGTATTTGGGATTGTGGCCTACTATCCCTATAAGGCATTTGCAGTCTGGAATTTCGGTAAGGAGGCCATGGCCTACCCCAATGGCATTTTCATCCTGGCTAATATGATGCTTGGTATTACCTTTCCAGCCTGGGTAGCCTATGCAGACTTTTTTGATTTCTGGCCTCTGCCTCCAACCCCTCCTCCTCCGGATTCTAAATAGGGCATGAAGGGAGGCGCCCTACCAGGGGTGCCTCCCTTTAGAATGAGTGGGGTGAGGTAGTAATAACCTTTTTAAAATGATTCGAAAACTTATTGGAAAGGAGTAATCAATATGGCTGATCGAAGTTACGATGCAATTGTTGTCGGTGGAGGTCATCATGGGCTGATCATAGCCTGTTACCTTCAAAAGGCTAAGATGAAGACAGCCATCTTTGAGCGGGCATCAAAATTAGGTGGGGCAGCGACGAGTGAAGTAGGACCTGTACCAGGGTTTCTCCTCAATGACTGCGCCCAGTGGACCCGCTTCTATGGCCACCCTGCTTACAATGATTTCAACCTCCGAGAGAAAGGATTGGAATATATCTTCCCAGAAGAAAATGAGGCCATGATTTTTGACAACGATACCTGTCTGGTCGGTTATTCTGCCCTTAAGGTGGTGGATCCTATCACTGGAAGGACAGAGGTATCGCATGAGAACCTGCAAAAAACCCTCAATGGAATTAGACGGTTTTCTAAGAGGGATGCAGATACTGCTGAGGAATTGTTCCGTCGATATGTGAAAAAATGGAAATCCGCCATGGGAAAATATCGCTTTTCTCCTCCCACGCCATGGGGTGAGAAGAACGAATTAGAAAGACTCTGTGATGATCCAAAGGATGGCATTGACCCCATCTACCAGTTTATGACCACCCAACAGTTGGCCTACGATCTCTTTGAGAGTGAAGAGTTACGGACATTATTCATCAGGGCAGCCATGACCTCCTTTGGGGGAGCCCCCCACGATGTAATTGGGCTTCATGGATTCATCCATGCTATTGGGTTAGTGCTCTCCTGGGAACCTGCAGCCATTGCTAAAGGTGGAAGCCAGTCCATAACCAACGCCCTGCAGAAGGCATTTACAGAGATGGGGGGAGAATTCTTTGTGAATAGTGAAGTGGTCAAACTCCTTATTGAAAATGGAAAGGCCAAGGGGATCCGTCTTAGAAATGGCACAGAGGTTGAGGCCAAGGGTCTGGTCGTAAGCAACCTGAGTGCCCTTCAATCCATTCAACTTATTGGTGAAGAACATCTCGATTCCAAGATAGTAAGAAGGGTGAAAAATATCCGCTACGACCGGCACAATGTAATATGGGCTGTGGTGGCTGTCCACGAACTGCCTCGATATAAGGCAGCCTCCTTTAACCCAGATTGCGGCCCCCAACCCCGACTCTATATGGGACCAAGAAATGCAGATTATATGGCAAACCAGTACCTTTCAGAGATATTCGTTAAAGGGATCGCCAACAGGCTCTTTATGTTCGTAGGGCCCGATAGCATCTGGGATAGTTCAAGGGCTCCTGAAGGCAAACATATCATTGGAGTTGAGGAATTTTCTGCGCCTAAAAGATTCTTTTCAGCCAGCCGATGGCAAGAGTTGAGAAATGAGTTTGAGAACGCCATTATTAGAGAATGGCAGATCTATGCCCCCAATATGACGAGGGATAATGTGATTGCCTGTCGCGTGGTCACCCCTTATGATATTGAACTGCGCCATCCAAACATGCATGAGGGCTCGATTGCCTGTGGGGATATGATTATCTCCCAGATGGACCGATTCCGCCCCACTCCAGAATTATCTAATTATAAAACCCCTATCAAAAACTTTTATCTCTGTTCTTCTGCCTGCCATAATGGAGTGGGAACGGGAAGAGGATGTTCCTATAACTGTTATCAGGTAATAAGTAAAGACTTTGCTATAAAAAGTTGATGGGGAGGGAAAGATGAGTTCCAAAAAATTAATCTTCTGGTTTGAGGAATTAGGAAAAGAGCATAATGATTTAGTGGGTAAGAAGTGTGCAAACTTGGGAGTCATGTGCCAGATGGGACTCCCCGTTCCTCCAGGCTTTGCCATCTCCATTGAGATGTATAAAAGATTCATCGAGGAAACAGGAGCAATAAAAGAAATGTCTCGCTATGTCTCAAGCCTTGGTGAGCTCAAGGGCCAGGGGATAAAACTATTCGAGGAGGCAAGTCAGACGATCCAGAGGATCATTGAAGAAAAGGAAATACCATCAGCCCTGAAGGAGTCAATAAAAATACATTACACCGAACTCTGTCAGAAGGTAGGGATCGATGAGGTAGCGGTTTCAGTAAGGTCAGCAGGAGTGGAGAGCAGGCCTGGAATGTTTGAAACTTATCTTAATGTGCGAGGGGTTGATGAGGTACTGGAGAAGGTCAAGAAGGTTTGGGCAAGCGCCTACACTCCTCGAGCCATTGCGTTTCGGGTAAATAAAGACCTTCCCGTGATGGGTGATGAGTTAGGGGTTGCGGTGCCCAAGATGGTCAATGCCTGCTCCTCTGGGATTGGATTCACGGTAAATCCCGTTACAGGGGATGACTCAAAGATTGTCATTGAATGCAATTGGGGGTTAGGAGAGGGAGTGGTGAGCGGGGTGGAGAGTGTAGATCGATTTGTGGTGGATAAAGAAAGTTTGGAAATCATAGAACGATTCATTGGAAGGAAGGAAAAACAAGTTTCGAGTAAAGACAGAGGAGTCGTTTGGGAAGAAGTCCCTTTAGATAAGCAGTCCATTCCTTGTCTGAGGGATGTGGAAGTGGTAGAGGTTGCCAAACTGGCCAAAACTCTTGAACAACGGTTAGGTTGTCCACAGGATATGGAGTGGGCCATTGACTTGGACCTCCCATTTCCTAAAAATATATTCCTTCTTCAAACCCGCCCTGCAAAGGTGGCGGTCAAAAAGCCAATGTCCCCGACCGACCGGATCATCGATCTGATCGCAAAAAAATATTCTGGGGTATAACGTTAGGACTATCACGGAAGAGGAGCTTACCGGCTTGTCCCCTCTGTGAAGATAATGATCGATATTGGGGGACAGGATTGTAAAGTCATCTTGCTTGAGGATCAGTGGAACGTCAAGGATTTTAGGATGAATGATAAATGCACCGCCGAAACAGGAAGGTTTCTTGAGGGGATGGCTAAAGCACTCTTGAGAGTTATATACAAGGAGGAAGGGTAATGAGGTTAAAAGATAAGGTTGCCATCGTGACAGGAGGAGCCAGGGGACTTGGAAAGTCATTCTCTATCGCACTGGCAAAAGAGGGAGCCAGGATCATGGTTGCCGATATTACCGACTTTCAGGAAACAATTAGCGAAATCGAATCATTAGGTGGGGTGGCCAAAGGCATAAGGGTTGATGTCTCCATTGAAGAAGATACTCTTAAGATGGCAGAACAAACCTTTCATACCTTTGGAAGGATTGATATCCTCATCAACAATGCAGCCATCATTTATGGCCTCCTGAGAAAACCCTTCTTTGAGATTGACCCTGAAGTATGGGATAAGGTGATGAGGGTCAATGTTAAAGGGCCCTGGCTTTGTACTAAAGCGGTCTTTCCCTATATGAAGCAACAAGGAAAAGGTAAAATTATTAACCTCTCTTCAGAAACCTTCTTCACAGGCTCACATGGTTTTGTCCATTACGTGGCCTCCAAAGGGGGAGTGGTTGGGCTGACACGAGCCCTTGCTGTGGAATTGGGGCCTTATAATATCAATATCAATGCCGTGGCTCCAGGATTTACGGATACAGAGGCGAGCCGATCGATTGCAGATGTCACCAAATATGATACCAGCCGTACCCCTCTGGGCAGACTTGAAAAACCCGAGGATCTTGTCGGAGCGGTCATCTTTCTTGCCTCAGATGAGAGTGATTTCATTACCGGGCAAACCCTCTTAGTAGATGGTGGGCGGGTGATGCACTAAAAGGCAGGGTTTAGCTTTTCGTAGTGACAAAAGAGGGGGGAAGGACCGATTCTCTCTTTAACTCCTCAACCATATTTAAAAAGGCCTGCCCAGGAGGAGACAACGGTTTTTCACCATGGTAAATAATATCCGTAAAGAAAATAATATTCCCTTCTTCGAGAGGGATAACCTTCAGGGCTCCCATCTCCAATTCCTCTTGGATATCCGGTTGAAACATAAAAGAGACGGCTTTATTCTGTTTCACATAGTCCACAATAAAATCCAGGCTGCTCGATTCAATAATCACGGAGGGCCAGATTCCATATTCCTGAAATTTCCTTAGTATTGCTTCCCTTGAACCAGATCCCTTCTCTCTCAAAATCACCGGTTCTCCATTCAGTTCTCTCAGAGAGACGATCTCCTGTTTGGAGAATCTGTGTTCAGGTGAGGCCACCAGGACAAATTCAACCGTAGAGAAAAACTTCGATTTGATTTTTCGATCAAGGTTAAGTTGGGCGATAATAGCGAGTTCGTTCTTCATCTCAGCTACACTTCTTGCCATACTTTCTGAATTCCCTTCATCTAAAATGACCTTGATACGGGGAAATCTCCTTTGAAATTCAGAAAGGATGGATGGCATGATGTAACGAGCATAATTTTTCGTCGTCCCAATTCGAAGGGTTCCTCTTAGTAATTTTTTAAAATCCTTCATCTTTTCATCTGCTTCGTTTACCAGATCAAAGATCTTTTCTGCATATTGGTAAAGAAGCTCCCCTGCCTCATTTAAGTGGACCTTCTTCCCAACTTGCTGGATGAGTTTCAGATTTAACGATTTCTCCAATGCCCTCACTTGTATGGTGACAGCAGGCTGAGTCACATTCAACTCCTCAGCCGCCTTTGTAAAACTTCCCCTTTTGATCACTAAATAAAACGCTTCTAATTGTTTTAGATTCAAGGTAATCTCCTTAAATCCATTTTACAAAAACGAGTTAATCCTCCAAATTTAAATTTATGAAACCTTTTGAAAACAAATAGGTTTTTAGATTTCTATAAGAATTTTTTATAGCATTATAAAAATTATTATGTTGACTTGTCAATATTGAAAATATATTCATTAGGATACCTCAAATATTATCGATAAATTAATCTCAGATGCCAAGAAATATCCTTTGTTCTGTTTCTGAGAAAGTTCAACCATTTTGAAACAGAATGGGTGAGAAGTATTTATTGTTAAAACTTTAAAAGATATTCCCAACCTAATTTATAGAGTGACAAAGGAGAAAAAATGAGTTCCAAGAAGTTAATATTTTGGTTTGAGGAGATTGGGAAGGAGTATAACTCCATTGTGGGAAAGAAATGTGCAAATCTTGGAGAGATGGTCCGAATGGGTTTGCCTGTTCCACCAGGTTTTGCTATCTCGATCGATATGTATCGAAAATTCCTCATAGATTCAGGGGCCTCCCTCGAACTTTCCCGGTTCGTGGAAAGCCTCGGTGATTTGAAGGATTTCAATATTACAAAGATTGATCAAATGAGTCAGACGATTCAGGCCATTATCGAAGAGAAAAAAATGCCAACGGAGATCGAAAGACAAATCAGTGAAAACTACGAAAGACTATGCAAATTGACACAGATTCCAGATGTAGCTGTCTCTGTCCGATCTGCTGGGGTGGAAAGTAGACCAGGTATGTTTGAAACCTACCTCAATGTTAAAGGGATAGGGGATGTCTTAGAAAAGGTGAAAAAGGTTTGGGCAAGTGCGTATACCTCTCGAGCCATTGCCTTTCGACTGAATAAGGGCCTTCCACTGTTAGGAGATGAACTTGGTGTAGCGGTTTTGAAAATGGTCAATGCATGCGCCTCTGGCATTGGTTTTACAATTGATCCTATCTCAGGGAATGCCTCAAAGGTAGTCATTGAAAGTAATTGGGGATTGGGAGAAGGAGTGGTTAGTGGAGAAGGAAGTGTCGACAGATTTTCAATCGATAAAAAAACCATGGAAATCTCAGAAAGGATTATTGGGGAAAAGAGCAGACACGTTGTAAGCAGAGGAGTCGGGGCAGAATGGGAGACTGTTCCATTGGAGAAGCGATCAATCCCCTGCCTCAATGATCAAGAAATCCAAGAAATCTCCAGGTTGGCTATGGAGCTTGAAAAAAAACTTGGTTCTCCCCAAGACATCGAATGGGCTATTGACTTGGATTTTCCTTTCCCTAAAAACATATTTCTTCTTCAAACCAGGCCTGCTAAGGTGATAGCCCGAAAATTGGAATCGACATCCGATCAGATCATCGACTTGATGGCCAAACTTTATAGACCTTAAATCTAATTTTGGGAAAAAGGAGGTGATCTAAATATTAAAACATTAATAGAATGGGAGGGTTCAAAAAGACGAAGGAAAGAAGACCAAAGAAGATGAGAAAGCAGAAGGTGGAGTTCATCCAATTATAAAAGCAAAGGAGGTCTATATGGCGGAAAAAATACAAAGTAAAGCAGGCTTATGGGATGAAGTTCCAGGGTATGATTTCATTGAAGAGATTGACCTTCCTGAGATGCATTCATGGTTTCTTGATGGAACACATAGCATTCCTCCTTGGACACCCCTTTACGGTTGGTTTTGGATCAGGTATTGTTGCCATGGATTAAAATATGCTGCCGATACCTTAAGCATCCCCACTTGTAAGGGCTGGGAGATGAGATTCAAAAATGGAGGCTCCTACAATGCCTTCCATATTGTGAGAGATGAAAAGGAGATCGCAGAAAGAGAGGTTCGTTTTCGATTGGCACTTCGGCCATGGATTGAGGACTTCGATGGATTATGGGATAAGGGCAAGAAAGAATTGTTAAGTATCTATAATAAACTCAAAGAACTGGATGTAGATAATGCCTCAAACTTCCAACTTTACAATCATAACTATGATCTGATCCTTGCCTATAAAAGGATGTGGGAAATCCATTTCCTCGGAATGTATGCCTCCTATAATGCCTGGCTCATTCTTGAAGACCTATGTAAAACGCGGTTTGGGATGAAGGATCAAGACCCTCAATTTCAAGATATGTTAAGGGGGTTTCCCAATAAGGTCTATGAAGTGGATAAGAAATTATGGGAGTTTAGTCAGTTGGCCAGAGAAATAGGATTGGCTGATATCTTTAAAAGCACTGAACCTGAAAAGATCATTCCAAAATTGGAGCAGTCTTCTAAAGGAAAGGAGTGGGTTAAACAATTCATGCATTTTATGGAGACAGACGAAGTGGGGGGATGGAGGATGAGGAGAATGAACGAACTCCTCGAACCCTATTGGCTTGAAGATCCCAGTACACCGATAGGATTAATCAAAGACTTCATCACAAGGGGAACGGACTACGTCCTTGAAAATACAAGACAGGAGTTGGTCAAGAAGAGAGAGAGTGCCATTGCCAACCTTCTCCAAAAGGTTCCCCCTAATGAAAAGGACCTCTTTAAGGGATTGATCCAATTGGCTGGAAAGGCAAGCTCTTATAGTGAGGAACACGACCTCTACTGTGAACTGATGGTTCAAGCCTTAATGCGACGGGGCTATCTGGCTATGGGAAAAAGGCTTGCTCAAAACGGAACGATTGACAAACCTGACGATATCTTCTTTTTAAATCCAGACGAGATCGACCGAGTGATGATGGTTCCTGATCGACACGATATGCGGTTCATCACAAAGAGGCGTAGGGCAGCATGGGAAGAGTGGCAGAAGACTCCCAACCCTCCACTGATAACTGACCGTGCAAGTCTTGAGGAGGCCGTGGTCAATGACCTTCTGCCCTCAAAAGATGCTATCGCCATTAAGATTGTCGTGGGCGATATGCCTGTCGTCAAACCCGAATTAAAAGCAGATCTTTTTGGCCTCTGCGGTTGTCCAGGGGAGGCCGAGGGAATCGCTCGGGTCGTTGTGTATTATGAGGAATTAAAAAATGTAAAACCCGGGGATATCTTGGTCTGCCCTGGGACCAATCCAGCCTGGACGCCAGTCTTTGGCATCGTCAAAGCAGTAGTGACAGATAGGGGAGGAACCCTCTCTCATGCAGCAATCATTGGGAGAGAATATGCGGTTCCCACAGTGGTCAATACATTTGAAGGGACGACAAAGATCAAGTCAGGTCAACGGATCCGAGTGAATGCCAATGAGGGAGCGATTTTCATCTTAGACAAATAAACCTCATTTCTTGATGCCTGAATCCTGAAGGAAACCCTTAATCCTTTGGGAATCAGGCATCTTTTTTTTAGAGAATGAAATTTTTAATTCACCCATGGATTCAAAAGATATTCGCAAAACTATCTGAATGAATAACCCTTTTTTATTCATTATAAAATTTTTTTATAAAATTATAAAAATTATTGTCTTGACTTATATCGACCAGGAAATATACTTTTTGTAAACCATTTATCCTTTACATCTTTATTCTTAAAAGAAAGGAGAAAACTATGCC
>Ga0315298_1002476_pt1 | contig 31249 bp, 23 predicted proteins | sample WHS_1_MG_FD_203077 | JGI IMG/M metagenome (GOLD analysis project Ga0315298, IMG submission 203077) | Extremophilic microbial mat communities from Washburn Hot Springs, YNP, Wyoming, USA - WHS_1_MG | ecosystem: Environmental > Aquatic > Thermal springs > Hot (42-90C) | place: USA: Wyoming... | reverse complement strand
TCTCCGCCAACAACAGATTCGCCCACTCATCACGTGGCGTGTGGGGAGTTGCCCCCATGATACCGGCTTTTGTCCGTCTTCTCGTCGCTCAATTGTTGAATGTAGGGACGTGACCCCGGCGAAGCCAGGTTGCGGGTGCTTACCGGAGGCAAACTGGAAAACTTTTCAGACTTTTCGCCGTCCCGGCAGGCGCGCAATTTCAAACTGCGGCTTTTTCAGCGGAATCAAATGTTAAGATGTGACCCCGCGAAGCTAGAAAACGTGGGCAAGCTCATGGGAAGAAGCGCCCATCGTTAATGGGAATGTGAAATGTCATCTGGAGAACATGGAGATACACAAGAGTTCTTGATCTCCAGTGGGGGTGCTCTCGAAGTAGAGGAGTCGGGAGCACAATACTCGCGATTTCTGGCTCCATTGTTGCCGGTAAACGCATCAGAATTTGAAGCACTATGAATGCAAACTCAGGCGACCGAGAACGCATCCATTGGCCCACCAATACCCATAGCAGACGGGTATCCTGTTCTATGATCCTTACCACCCATTCGCGGGTTTGTTGCCCAGCAAGCATGCGTACGCGTGTGCATCTTCAAACTCTGAGCAACCATCTCAGTTGCAGCGCACGAATACTTGAAGACAATGTCATGGAGGAAGTCACGCGAGACCTAGTCATCGGGGTCATGAGTGTCATCGGGGTCAGGTCATCGGGGTCAGCTCTCTACACTTGACGGAGAGGATTTGAGTTGAGTGGGTTTGGCGCACAGGTCCTCGTTTTCGACCGCTTCCTGTTCGAGGCGTTTGATCATTTGGGCTACTCCGTTGCCGTTCTTGTAACCGAAGGCGCGGAGGACGTCAACCTGAAACGCACTGGTGCCGCAGCCGGGGTATATCTGGGCACTGCCACATTCAATCAGTCGTTGGCATTCTGAGCGCAGCGAGACGCCGTTGTCGTGTGCGGCAAATCTCCGCCTTTCTTCGGAAAGACGTGACGAAAACGACCGAGACCCTTCCCCTTCGCGGCTCAGGGCTTCGGCAGGACGCTCCGGGGGACAGGACGGTGGATGGTGGCAGTGTCGAGATGTACCCGTTATCGCCAGCCAGCCAAAAATATAGTTGACACCCCCCCCCACATATTTCCTACTAGGACGAGTTAATGATGCGGATTAAAAATGGAAAATCTATCGGGATGGCCGTGGCGGTCGCGATGTTGGTGTCCGCGAATTTGGCGTCGGCACAACTTTCCTTGAACGGACCGACCACCAATTGGGTGGCGATCATAGTGGGTAGCACCATTCCGGACTGGTACGGCGATCAACAGACCGGGCAGCCCGAAAGCGATCTGGTCGGCACCAATGGCCATCCGTGTTTTTTCATGGCGTTCAACGGGAACGGCCCCCAATCGAACACGGACGGCACGTTGGCCTTTCGGGTTCGGCTCTCGCGCGAGAGCAATCCGCCGGGCTTCGACAACGTGCTGTTCATTGGCGTGGACGCCAACGCGGACGGGGCACTGGATTTGTTCCTTGGCGTGAACTCGACGAGCATCTTTATGGCCCCGCCCGGCTCGGGCGCCAACGTCTCACCCAGCACCACGACGGTGCAGACGCCGATCTATACGTCCAACCGGGTTGCCGGGGTGAATTATTCGTGGGACACGGTCAACGCCACCACGGACCCGGTCGCCACCTCGTATGACTTGGACGGCAACGGCACGGATCGGTTTCTCAGCTTCGCGGTCCCGTTCACCAATGTCGTGCTCAGCCTTGCGGCCCGCGGGATTACCGGGGTGACCGACCAGACCCCGCTGCGGTACGTCGTGGCCACGGCCACGCAGATGAATGCCATCAACCAAGACCTGCTCGGACCACAAGGTATGGTTAGTTCGGCGTCGACGTGGGCAGCGCTCGGCTCGATCAGCGAGCCATACGCAACGATTCTGGTGCCGGAACCGTCATCCGCCCTGTTGGTCGCGGCCGGACTAGGATTCCTACCCGCGTCTGCGCCGGCAGCGGTTCCTTTGAGGACTTGGGGGTCAGTTGACAGAGAGGATGTAAGTTGATGGGGTTGGGGGAGCCGGCCTTTGTTCCGGCATGTTTCTGAGCGGTGTCACCGCCCGGCGAGTTGTTGCTGCAAGGCTTTGGCGCAGGCCATGAAGGCTTGGGCGGGCGGGCTGTCGGGGGCGGCGACGACCACCGGTTCGCCCCGGTCACCACAGGCGCGAATCTCGGCGAACAGCGGCACCTCGCCGAGGAACGGCACCCGCAATCGTTCCGCCTCCTGCCGGCCGCCGCCGTGACCGAAGATGTCGTCGCGTTGGCCGCAGTGCGGGCAGACGTAGCAGCTCATGTTCTCGATGAGGCCGAGGATTGGCACATTGACCCTCGCGAACATCGCGATGCCGCGCCGGGCAACGTCGAGCGCCACGTCCTGCGGCGTCGTCACGATCACGCCGCCGTCGAGCGCGATGGTCTGACACAACGAAAGCTGCGCGTCGCCCGTGCCGGGCGGCAAATCCACCAGCAACAGATCGAGATCCCCCCAATTGACCTCGTGGGCAAACTGTTGGATGGCTTTGTTGATCATCGGCCCGCGCCAGATGACCGGCTGCGACTCGTCGAGCAGCAATGCCATGCTCATCAGCTTCAGCCCGGCATGTTCGACCGGGTCGAGCTTGTCGTCGGTGACCGTTGGCCGGTCGTTGCGGCCCATCATCTTCGGCACACTCGGCCCGTAAATGTCGGCATCCATCACGCCGATCCGCTGGCCCAACCGGTGCAGCGCACAGGCGAGGTTGACCGCCACGGTGGATTTGCCGACGCCACCCTTGCCGGAGCCGACCGCGACAACACGCTTGACGCCGTCAATCTTCTGCGGCGGCGGCAACGTTTGCGCCGGTGGTGGGGCCGGCAGCTCCGAAACGACCTGCACGTCCACCCTGCCAACGCCCGGAAGTCCGGCCAGCGCCCGCTCGGCGGCGGCGCGAATCTGGCCGGCGACATTCGGGTCGCGGGTGACAACGCGCAATTCGACACGGACATCGCGGCCGGTCATGGCGATGGCCTTGACGATGCCGAAACTGACAATGTCGCGGCTGAAGCCGGGGAAATGAACTTGCCGGAGCGCGTCACGGATGGTGGTTGCGGAGAGGGCCATGGTCAGGCCGTGACGGGTTCGGGCAGCGCCCGCAACAGGTCGGCGAGCGTGGTGCGGGAGAAGACTTCGTTGACTTTGGTTTGGGCTTCGTTGAACACCGCGCACAGGACGCAACTGCGGAGCCGCTCGTGGGAGACGACACACTCAGGATCCTCGGTCACGCATTTTTGCAGCACAAACGCGCCTTGCACGCCGGTGAACACCTGGAGCAGGTTGATCTCGGCCGGCGGCCGCGCCAGCGCGAACCCGCCGCTCGCGCCGCGATGGGAGCGGACAATCCCGGCTTTTGCCAGTGTTTGGAAAATCTTGGCGAGAAAACTTTTCGGAATGTTCTCGGCGTCGCAAATCTCGTCAATCATCACCAAGCGGCCCGCCGGCTGGCGGGCGAGGTAGAGCAGCCCGATGATGGCGTATTCTTCAGCGCGGGTGACTTGCATGACGCGGCCAATATAAGAACCCCGCCGGCATTGTCAACGCAAGGAAACCGGCCCCGCGATCACTTCGGGGTGGCGGCCTGGGTCTCGCGCTCGATGTCCCGTTGCCGGGCGATATCGAAGTACCGGCGCGCGGCCTGCAGTCGCGCGGCTTTTGTCTCGTCCGCGAACTCGCCGTCGTAGTACTGCATCAGCACCCCGGCCATGTACCAACATTTCCGGGCAGTCAACCGCTCGGCCATCGCCTCGAGTTCCCGGAAGACTTCGTCAGGTTTGGCATGCATGATGAGTTATCATAAGCCAACCGGGTGGGGACGCAATGGACAAAACCGGGTCAGCGCCACCCGCAAAGGCGTTCCACGTACGCGGCGCTGCCGTCGCGCAGCCAGCCGTCGAGTTGGGCGATGTCCTTCAACTGTTGCCCCCGCAACCGCGGCACCACCACGAACCGGCACTCCACCTCCGGCAGCGCCGTCATGTCGCTCCAGAGCTTCTCGAACTGGGCGACCGGATAGATGTCTTCCTGCCCGTGCCCCCAGCGTTTCTTCACGTCCTTGAGCGTGATGTAGGTCGGCATCTTCGCCGCCACCGCGCGGATGCCGGCGGCCACCTTCTCCGCGTGGCCGAGGTCGGCGCGGGTCAGGCCGAAAACGGCGAGCAGTTTCTCCACGTCAATCCACGTCGTCATCGTGTTGTAGTACGACAGCTTGAACTCGTCTTCCTCGCGCGGCATGGCCAGTCCCTCGACGAGCCGGACGCGGCCGTTGACGCGCGCCAAGCCGCCGCCGCGGTCTTCCAGCCGGCGGGTGATGACCTCGAACGTCAGACAGGCCCCGCTCGCGATGTGTTGGCCGAGCAACGCCGGGTCGAGATCGGCGCCGACGGTGTCAATGTTGTGGAGCATCAACCACCGGACCCGGGGCAGTTGCGCCAGCGTGCCGTTGCGGAGCAGGTTGGCGAACTCAAACCAGTGTCCGACCGGATGCAGGCATTGCGCCGGCAGGTTGTCGGTGTAATCGTTCGCCTCGCCCATCTGCTGCGCCCAACTGATCAAGGCCGCCCGGAGACTGTCGCGGACTTTTTGTTTCTGCTCGTCGAGCAGTTGCTGCGGCAATTCTTCCCACGCAAACCGCAGGTCCCGCACGGTCGGGATCAGCCGCAACCCCACCGCCCGGCCCGGCGACAACAGCACCGGCAGCCCGGCCTGCTCAATTTGCCGGTGCGTGAGGTAACTCGTCGTCACAATGTGCGGCGCGCCTCTGGCCTTTGCGATGTGAATGTCGAGGAAACTCCGGTGTTTGCCGCCGAGCTTGCAAAACGGGTGCAACGCTTTCACGACGCCCGCGCCCTGGGTCCAGCGGCTGCCGATGCCGGCCGCCAACGTGACGATGGCCGCTTCGCCGTTCCGCAGCGCCGCCAGCCCGCGTTCGCGGTGGCGGTCGCTTGCCTCCGCGACGTCCGCGGGGCGCACATCCTCGATGACGGTCGTGGCCGGCAACCGGTTTTGCGCCAGCCCAATCCGCCCGGCTTTCAGGTCCGCCCGGATCTGCTCGTGCTGCACCCGGTCGAAGCCGAGTTCGTTGAGCAGGTCCTGCAGACTCTGGCCGCCGGCCTCGGTTTTCGCGCACGGGAACAGCCGGTCGAACAACGTGTGCACCATGCCGGCCAGTTCGGGATGGGTCCGGCAGGCGTTGCCGAACCGGTCCAACTCCGCCCGCCGCGCCGCGCTGAGTTTCCGCCGGTCGGCCTGCAACAGCGTCGGCACGATCAGCGCGTAGTAGCCGGCCGGCAGCAGCGTGTGATCGAGGTCGGCCCATGTGCCGCGCTCGTTGATGGCGAAATCATAGACCACCGGCTCCATCGCAAACGGCAGCGCGTGTTGCAGCGCGCGTTTGGTCGCGGCCATGATCTCGGCCAACGCCTCCTGGCCGGCCGCGCGCGCGCCCGGCTCGAAAATGAATCCCATCCCGCCGCCGCTCATGCCGCCCAGCATCCAGAACCCGAGAAACTTTTCGCCAAACCGCTCGCGCACCCGCGCAATGAGGGTTTCGGTGTACAGGTTCGTCGCCCACGGAATGATGGCCTGGATCGGGCCGAAAAAGTTGCGCATCGTCGCGGCGGCAATCCGCGGCACGTCACCGGCTTGGAGCGCGGCCACGATGTCGTCGAAGATTTTCATCGCTTCTTGCCGGGCCTGCCACTCGGCCTCGGACCGCAGCAGGTATTTTTCCGTCACCATCTCCAAAATCGGGCCGACGTTCTGCGCCATGCCGCCGTGGACGAGCACGAGCGCGTCCTGCAGCCGCGCCCCGATCTTGACCGGCGTGTGGTGCGGGAGCAAGCGGCCCCGGCTGACGCCATATTCCGGGTCGCCTTCACCGGCCATCACGCCTTGAATCAACTTCGCGCCCGGCCACACGCCGCCGCTGTCCTGCCAGCCGCCACCGGAACCGCCGAGCCATTCGCCGAGAATCGCCCGCGCCGCCACGAGCCGGCGTTCGTTCTCCGCCAGCGGGCCGGTCAAGGACGCCGCCTGGCCGGTCGCCCGCATCATCACGGCAATCAGCGACGCCAACAGGTTCGTCGAAACGGCGAGCCGGGAACCTTTGGGGATGCCGTTGACGTTGCTGACGATTTCGAGGCCGAGGCCGGGGCCGACCACGCGGGCGAGCAGGTCCGGCAACGATTCGCCGGAGCCTTCGATGCCGGGCGGCACCAGACCGGCGGCGATGACGGCGGCTTTGAGCAGACCGAGATAATCGCGGGCAAAATCGAACACTTCGTTGAGGTCGGTGATGTCAGCCGTCGCGCCGAGGTCCACGCTGGTGAGCCGCAGCACCGGTTCGTCAATCACGCGCAAATACGCCTCGACCGGCGGACGCGGCGCGGCGTCGCGGCCGTGGACGCCGAGGTCAATGGAGACGTTGAGCACGCGCGCGCCCTCGGGGAAATCCATGCCGAGGAAAAAGATGTCGCTCCACCCGGAATGGGAGAGGTCCATCCGCACCGGCGTGGCTTCGCGGAGCAGCGGGAAGGGTGGCCGGAGCAGTTCGGGCCGGATGCGCAGCGGCTGGTCGGCGGGATGCCCGATGCGGAACATCCACTGGTTGCCGCGCACGGAGCGGACGCTGCGCCGGACCTGATTGGCCAGCGTCTGAAATCCGAGGTCGCGATACGCCGCCGCCAACGCGCTGGCGATGCCGTCGGACAACTCGCAGCGGAGAAAAATTTCAATGGCCTCCTCGAACCGGCGGTTCAAGAGGTGCGTGTAGCCGTCGAACGGGATGAGGCCGCGTTTCGCTGTGTCATTCTGAGCGGAGCGAAGAATCTCTGCATTGCCATGGTTGTGCGATCCTTCGCTTCGCTCAGGATGACGCCCGGAAAGAAGTTTGTCCGGCAGGTGAAACCGGTGGATGGCGTAGAGAAAAAACAAGGCCCGGACGCGCTCGTAGAGGTTGTCGCTCCGTTGCCGGAACTCCTCCAGGGCCGCGCACTCGGCGCGGAGTTCGGCAAGCGAGGCCTGCCGGCAAAACGCGTCGAGCGACTGGTTGCGCGTCGCCGGGTCGGCGGCGGTGATGATGGCGACCAACCGGCTCATGATGGGAAATTCGAAATCCGAAATCCGAAATCCGCAACAAGCTCGAAATTCACAAGGGGCAAACCACTGGTGGTGCTGAGGATTGGGGTCATTGGAATTTGTTTCGAGTTTCGCGATTCGGATTTCGGATTTACTTTCGCGTGGGCCGTTGCCGGGCCAGCAACTCCACAAGTTGGGTGAGCACTTCGTCGCGGTCGGCGCCGCTGAGGCCGAGCGCGAGTTGGGCGGTGAGCAGGCCATATTTGACGCCGATGTTGTACCGCGCGCCGGCCAGTTCGAGCGCGAGGTACCGTTCCCGCGCGGCCAGCTTGGCCAGCGCCGGGGAGAGTTGCACGCCGCCCCGGTCGCCGGCGGCGGCAACCGCCGCATCGAGAATCTCCATGATGACCGGCGTCAACACGTGCATCCCGAAGAAACAGAGATAATGGCCGGCCCGCAGGCCGGGGACGATCAGGCGTTGTTCGGCTTCGGTGGGCGTCGGTTTCTCCACGACGTCCTCGATTTCGTAGAGATTCTTGCGGTTGGCGACGCGGCGGCCGGCGACGGTGCCGTAGTAGGGCAACATGTTCTCGCGGGTGGCCTGCACGGCGGAGACGGCGCAGTTCTCGGCGGCGGCGACCTCGGCGAGTTGTTGGGCGCAGCGTTGGCCGGTCTCGCTGATGTACAGGTGATCGCTCACGAAGTGGAGAAACGGCTCGGCGCCGACAAAGTTCCGGGCGCACCAGAGCGCGTGGCCGTAGCCGAGCGGCTGGTCTTGCGGGATGAACCGCACCTGACCGAGGACCGGCTGGACGGCGGCCCGGTAGGCCTCTTCGGTGTGCGGGTGGATGACCAGCCCGATTTGTTCGACCCCGGCGCTGCGGGCTTCCTCGATGATGATGTGGATTGCGGACTTGGTGACGCCGTCGCGGTCCACGAGCCGTTGCAGCGGCAATCCGTGCTGGTCACGCCCGGCGGCAGTAATGACGGCCTTGGTGATTTTCATGGACGTTGCCGGCGATGATTCCACAGGCGACTGCCCGATGCAAGTCTGGGGATGGTGGCTGCCTTGCGCTTGTGCCGCGCGCCGGCCGTTGTTACCATTCCGCCCCATGAACCGTTCTCGGCTGCTGGCACTCGCGGTCGCGCTGGCCGGGTTGGCCAGCGTCGCCCATCTGCCGGCCTTGTCGGCCGGGTTCATCTGGGACGACGACGATCATCTGACGCAGAACCCCTACGTCGCCTCCCCGACCGGGCTGCGCGACATCTGGTCGTCGCTCGCGGCGTCCCGGTACTACCCGCTGACGCTGACGACGTTCTGGGTGTTCCGGCAACTCTTCGGTCTGAATCCGCTCCCCTATCACGCGTTGAACCTCGTGCTGCACGCCGCCAATGCCGTGTTGCTCTGGCTGGTGTTGCGTCGGCTCGGAGGGCCACGCTTCGGCGTGGCCGCCACTGCTGACGAAACAACGCGGTCGCGCGGAAGCGCGACCCTCCGCGGCGCGTGGCTGGCAGCGGCGCTCTGGGCGGTGCATCCGGTCACGGTCGAAACCGTCGCGTGGGTCACCGAACTGAAGAACATCCAGTCCATGTTTTTCATGCTGGCCGCGCTGTGGTGGTGGCTTGATGCCGAGGCCGCACGGCGGGCAACCCTTCGGGCTGCCAGCCCGGCAACAGACCTTGTCGGGCGCGAAGCCCGCCGTGTTTCGCGCCGCCGGTTTTGGCTGGCACTCGCGGCATTCGCCGCCGCGCTCACCAGCAAGCCGGCCACGGTGACGCTGCCGGTGATCCTGTTGCTCTGCGCGTGGTGGCAACAGACGCCCGTGAACGGGCGGCGGGTGCTGCCGTTTTTTGCGTTGGCGGCCGGGATGTCGCTGCTGACCATCGCCGAACAACACCGGCACGTCCTCGGCGCGGGCGGCGCCGACTGGCGGCTGACATTCACCGAACGATTCATCGTGGCCGGCAACGCCGTCTGGTTCTACGCCGGCAAGCTGCTGCTGCCGCTCGACCTGTCATTCGTCTATCCCCGGTGGGACCTGCGCGCCGAGAGTTTGCTGCCGGTCGCCGCGCTGGCGGCGCTGGCGGCGGCGTTGTGGGTCAGCCGCCGGCAACCGTGGGCGCGCGCGGCCTTGTTCGGCGGCGCGTGTTTCGTCGTGTTGCTCGCCCCGGTGCTGGGGTTTTTCGACATCTATTATTTCCGGTTTTCGTTCGTGGCCGATCATTTCAACTATCTGCCGAGCGCGGCGTTGCTGGCGCTCGCGCCGGCGGCCCTGCCGCTCCGGGACCGGCGCGGGCAAATCCTCGCGGGCGCGCTGGCCGTGGCGGTGCTGGCCGGGTTGAGTTGGCAGCGGGCTGCCGTGTTTCGCACCGACCGCCAACTGTGGGAAGACACAGTGGCCCAAAATCCAGACGCCGGCTTGGCGCACAACAATCTCGGCGCGATTGACCAACGCCTCGGCCGACCCGACTTGGCCATCGCCCATTACGCGGAAGCCGTGCGGCTGCTGCCGGACATGGCGGAACCGCGGTTGAACCTCGGCCAACTCCTCGTGGCCCGTGGGGAGTACGACCGGGCGCGCGCCATTCTCCGGGACACGCGCCACGCCCACGCGCATTTCTGGCTCGGCGTCATTGCGGAGGAAACCGGTGACGAGGCGGAAGCCATCCGGCAATACGTCCAGACCCTCCAGATGGCGCCGGAATTTCCCGACACCTACGTCCGGCTCGGCGAACTCCGGTGGCGGCGCGGCGAGCGCGACCGGGCGGTGAACTGTTTCCAAACCGCGCTGCGGTTGAATCCGCGGAACGACCGGGCGCGAGCCGGTTTGCGCCGGGCGCAGGAGGCACCGTGAACCGCGCGGCGTGGCTGGGGTTGGCCGGGTTGCTCGCGGCGATGGCGCTGTTGCTGCGCGCGCCGATCCGGGAGGAATCGGCGACGATGGACGAGCCGCTGTTTCTCGGCGCCGGCTACTCGTACTGGCTCACCGGCGAATGCTGGTTCAACCCCGAACAACCGGCGTTGTCGCAAAAACTTTTCGCGGCGCCGTTGTTGTGGCAAAACGTCGTGGTCCCGCCAGCGGCGCAAGCGCTGCTCGACCGGCAGGCGGTGCTCAAGACCACCCGGACCTGGCGCGGCCGGCCGGGGTTGACCGCGGAGTTGTTCGGGAAAAACAGGCCGGACTGGTATTTCTGGCCGTACTGGGAGGGCGACTTGTTCGGCCAAATCCTGTTGTACAACGGCGAGAACGACGCCGACCGGCTCCTCGGCGCGGCGCGGTGGATGCAGGCGGGGCTGACGGTGTTGACCGGGCTGGTGATTTTTCTGTGGCTCCGGCGTATTGCCGGTAACCACGCCGGGTTACTTGGCGCGGCGGCGTGGGTGTTCAACCCGCTCGCGCTTGGTTACGGGCATCTGGTGTTGACCGATGTGGGCGCGGCGTTGGCGGTGCCGCTGGCGGTGTGGGCCGGGGTGGAGTTTCTCGAAGCGCCGTCGGGGCGCAAAGCGGCGTTGTGTGGTCTGGCTTGCGGCGCGGCGGTCTGCATGAAGTTCACCGCGCTGCTGCTGGTGCCGATGCTGGCGGTGTTGGCCGCGATCCGGTGGCGGCGGATTCCTGATTTGCTCCGGTGGTTGCCGGTGGCGCTGGCGGCGGCGTGGGTGGTGGTGTTGGCCGTGTACGCCCCGGCTTGGGCGCCGGCCCCGGCGCTGGCGCCGGACGCGGCGGCGCAACTGGGCGTGCCGGGCTGGTTTCAGAAGTTGCGGCCGGTGCTGATTCCGCCGGATTTTTTCAAGGGCATCGCGTTGCAGGCGGCGCATGCGGATTATGGACACCCGGCGTTTCTCTGCGGCGAATGGCGGCAACATGGGTGGTGGTATTACTTCCCGGTCGCCATTGCGCTAAAGACGCCGGTGCCGCTGCTGCTGCTTGGGCTGGTCGGCACCGTCGGACTGTGGCGGTGCCGGTTTGCGGTGGCGGCACCGTTGGTGGCGGCGTTGGTCTATCTGGCCATCACGATGACCGGCCACATCAACATCGGCATTCGGTATCTGTTGCCGGCGGTGCCGTTGGTGACGGTCGGCGTGTGCGCGAGTCTCCGATGGCGGTGGGCGGCGTGGTTGCTGGTGTTGTGGTTGGCGGTGACGACGTGGCGCGCCCGGCCGCACTACCTCGAATACTGCAACGAATTTGCCGGCGGCACCGCCCACGGCTGGCGGTACCTCGCGGACTCGAACTACGACTGGGGGCAGGACTTGAAACGCCTGCAACGGTTCATCCGCGAGAACCGGATCGCGCAGTTCCAGCTCGCCTACTTCGGCCAACCCCACGGCATCCATTACTATCAACTACCGGCCACGACGGTCACCGCCGCTTCCGCCCGGCGCGAAGGCTGGCTCGTGGTGTCGGCAACCAACCTCGTCAAACCGGAATGGTCGTGGCTCCGCGAACGAACCCCAACCGCCCGGGTCGGCTGCACGTTGTTTGCCTACCGGTTCGGGCCGTGAGCCGGGATTATCGGGTTGACATCGCCGGTGGGGTTGGCCAGTGTTGTGGGCGAAAGGAACAACTGTGATGCGTAAATTGTTTGTTCTGTCGTTGAGTCTGGCTGCTGCCACACTGGCTGTTGCCGCCGAGAAGAAACCCACCATCGCCGTCATCCCGAAAGGCACGACGCATGAGTTTTGGAAATCCGTCCATGCCGGTGCGCTCCAGGCCGGCCAGGAACTTGGCGTGGAGATTCTCTGGAAAGGCCCGTTGCGCGAGGACGACCGGGAGGACCAGATCAAAGTTGTGGAAGACATGATCACCCGCGGCGTGGCCGGCATTGTGCTCGCGCCGCTCGACGACACCGCGTTGCGCGCGCCGGTGGCCAACGCCGTCCGCGCCGGCATCCCGGTGGTCATCATTGATTCCGACCTCAAAAGCGACAAACACGTCAGCTTCGTGGCCACCGACAACAAACGCGGCGGCTACCTCGGCGGCCAGCAATTGGTCGCGTTGCTCGGCGGCGCCGGCCGGGTGGTGATGCTCCGGTATCAGGAAGGCAGCGCCAGCACCGCCAACCGGGAACAGGGCTTCCTCGACGCGATGAAGGAACATCCCCACATCGAAGTCGTCAGCGCCAACCAGTACGGCGGGGCGACCACCGAGACGGCGTACAAGGCCAGCGAGAACCTGCTCGCCCGCTTCAAAGCCGGGGAGGGCAAGCTCGGGATTGACGGCATTTTTTGCCCGAACGAATCCACCACGTTTGGGATGCTGCGGGCGTTGCAAGACGGCGGGTCTGCCGGCAAGGTGAAGTTTGTCGGATTCGACGCGTCGAGCAAGCTCGTCGAGGCGTTGAAGCAGGGCGAGATCCACGCGCTCGTCGTGCAGAACCCGGTCCGCATGGGGTACCTCGGCGTCAAAACCATGGTCCACCATCTCCGGGGCCAGAAAGTCGAGCGCCGCGTGGATACCGGCGTGGCGGTCGTCACCCGCGACAACATGACCGCGCCGTCCGCCCGGGAAGTGCTCGCGCCGGACCTTTCGATTCTTGGCCAGTAACCCGACAACGCCCCGCCTCGTGATGCGCGGGGTGCGGAAATCGTTCGGCGCCACGGTCGCGCTCGAGGGTGTGGATCTCACCGTTGCCGCCGGCGAAATCCACGCGCTCGTCGGCGAGAACGGCGCCGGCAAGAGCACGTTGATGAAAGTCCTCTCCGGCGCCCTCCAGCCCGATGCCGGCGCGATGGCGCTCGACGGTCAACCCTACCGGCCCCGCGACCCGCAGGCCGGGCGGCGGGCCGGGGTGGCGATGATTTATCAGGAACTGGCGCTCGCGCCGCATCTGACCGTGACCGAGAACATCTGGCTCGGCATGGAACCGCCCCGGCGCGAGCAACGCGTCCGCGCCGCCGCCGCGCTGGCGCAACTCGGCCACGACGAAATCAATCCCAACACGCGCGTCTCCCGGTTGTCCATCGCCCAGCAGCAGATTGTCGAAGTCGCGCGCGCCGTGGCCATCGGCTGCCGGGTGCTGGTGCTCGACGAGCCGACCAGCAGCCTGAGCGGCGAAGACGTGCAGCGGCTCTTCGCGGTGCTGCGCCGGTTGAAGGAACAGGGCCACGCGATCGTGTACATCTCGCACTTCCTCGAAGAAGTGAAAACAATTGCCGACCGGTTCACGGTGTTGCGCGACGGCCGGACGGTGGGCGGCGGCACGATGGCCGACGCGACCACGGCCGGCATTGTCGCATTGATGGTGGGGCGGGAAGTCCGCGATCTTTATCCGCGGTCGCGCCGGACCGTGGGCGCACCGGTGTTGGAGCAGGCCGGGCTGACGCTGCATCGCGGCGAAGTGCTCGGCCTGGCCGGCCTGGTCGGCGCCGGGCGGACGGAATTCCTGCGCGCGATTTTCGCCCGGCGCCGCTGGAAAGACGGGGTCGGCTTTGTCTGCGAGGACCGGAAGCACGAGGGGTTGGCGATCGGGTTGAGCATCACCGACAACGTCACGTTGCCGCGGATGCCGGCCTGGTTCCGCCCCGCCCGGCAAGAACGGGCGGCGCAACGGTGGGTGGACCGGCTGGCGATTCGCTGCCGGTCGCCCCGGCAGCGCGTGGTGGATTTGTCGGGCGGCAACCAGCAGAAGGTCGCGCTCGCCCGGCTGTTGCACGCCGACGTGGACGTGTGGTTGCTCGACGAGCCGACGCGCGGGATTGATGTCGGCAGCAAAGCGGAGATTTACCGGCTGATTGACGAACTGGCCGGCGCGGGCAAGGCGGTGTTGATGGTGTCGAGTTACCTGCCGGAACTGCTCGGCGTGTGCGACCGGATTGCCGTGATGTGCCGGGGCAAACTCGGCCCGGCCCGCCCGGTTGCGGACTGGGACGAACACCAGTTGATGATGGAGGCGACCGGAACGGCGTGAATGGTGGATCAGATGACCATCGGGGCATGCGAGTCAGCGCGGGAGATTGACCGGTTGACCAGTGCTCTGTCAAACTGGATGGGGAGGGCCACGCTTCGGCGTGGCCGCCGATCGGCAACGGACGCGCTGAAGCGCGTCCCTCCGACAACCTCTGCGATCAGCTTTGACGGAACTTATCCGAAAACCTCTCCCCATGGTCACCCTGAGCGAAGCGAGGGGTCTCTGTCGTTCAGCAACTCACCGAAAACAGCAGAGATTTGCCGCACACGACAGCGGCGCCTCGCTTCGCCCGGCTTTCGCTTCGCTCAGAATGACACCATTCAGGAAAGAGGTTTCCGGATGGATGCCACAAACTTCCCGGTCGAGGAACGATACTCGTTGACCGACCAGATCCGGCGGTCATCTCGCGCTCGCGCCGCTGACTTCTGCAAAACCCAGCCATGAAATCACCATTCACCATCCACCATTCACCACTCACGTTGCTGAACCGCCTCGGCCCGGTCATCGGGTTGGCGCTGATTTTTGGGTTCTTCGCGCTGATCGGGCCGAAGTCGTTTTCGACCACCCGCAACCTGGAGACAATTGCCCGGCAGACGGCGATTGTCGGCATCGCGGCGTTGGGGATGACGCTGGTGATCGCGATGGGCGGCATTGATTTGTCGGTCGGCTCGACGGTGGCGTTGAGCACGGTGGTGATTGCCAGCCTGCTCCAGCGCGGGTTTGATCCGTGGTTGGCGGCGGCCGGCGGGGTGCTGGCGGCCGGCCTGTGCGGGTTGGTCAACGGATTGTTGATCACCCGGTTGCGGGTCGTGCCGTTCATCGTCACGCTCGGCACGTTGCTCGTCGTGCGCGGCGCCGCCAAAGGGTTGGCGCACGAACAGAAGATTGACGTGGATCCCGACCGGCTGCGGTGGCTGGAAACGTTGCTCGCGTCGCTCGACAAGGAACACCGGTGGTTGCTCGTGCCACCCGGGGTGTGGACGTTGGTGGCGCTGGCGGTGGCGGTGGCGCTGGTGCTCCGGTACACCCGGTTTGGCCGGCACACGTTTGCCATCGGCTCGAACGAGTTGACCGCCCGGCTCTGCGGCGTGGCGGTCGAACGGGTGAAGGTGATCGTGTACGCCGTCGCCGCCGCGTTCGCCGGGGTGGCCGGGTTGATGCAGTTTTCCCGGCTGACAGTGGGCGACCCGACGGTGGCGGTTGGGTTGGAGTTGGACGTGATCGCGGCAGTGGTGATTGGCGGCGGCAGTCTGTCCGGCGGCGAAGGTTCGGTGCTCGGCAGCATTGTCGGCGCGTTGATCATGACGGTGATCCGGTCGGGCTGTTCGCAGATGGGGTTGCCGAACTGGGTGCAGGAAATCGTCACTGGCGGGATCATCGTCGTCGCGGTGGCGCTCGACCGGTTGCGGCACCGGCGGGTGGCGGGGTAACGCCACCTGTGCGGTAGAGATCCGATGATATTATCGTCGGCCATAGAAGCGATGGGGGGGGGACACCGCTTGTCGAACTGCGCCGACGAGCCAGGGAAGAGGGGCTTTTTGCCGGTTTCTCGTCCGGCGCCAATGTCGCCGCGGCCTTGCAACTGCTCGCCGACCAATGCCGGGGTCAGACCGTGGTGGTGGTGCGGGGCAATGCCGGGTCGAAGTATCTGAGCACCGATCTCTGGAAATAGACCGGTTGCCATAATTCCTTTCCGATAATGTGCCGTGGGTAGGGCGCGGTGGCTCACCGCGCCGCCGCAGTTTTCTGGGCAATTCTGCGGCGGGCTGGACCAGCCCGCCCGACCATTGCGGAAATGACTTTTGGCAATCGGTCTAACCCAAGTTCGTCAGTCGGGGAAATGCTTGGCTTGATTTGCAGGCACTTATGACTTTTTGGGGGCGATTTTCGGCACTACATTTGGCAGGATCTTGGACCGTTTGGGCAAGGCCAAGCTCAGGTGCGCCAGTAGTTGCGCCAGCTCTTTTTCGGGTTGCGCCACCACCCGCAACCGCAATTCCACACCAGTGTCCGTCGGTAACACCACGTCCATCGAGTGTAGTTCGTCCAGTTCCTTCAACAACTGGCGCGCACATGTGCCCAAGCCTTTGCTCGCCATCCATTGTTCCAGCGTCCGCCACAACGCCAGCGCCAGGAAACACACCAGGATGTGCGCCTGCACCCGCGCCGTCTTCTGGTGATACACCGGCCGCAATCCCAAGTCGCTCTTGTCCACTCGAAACGCCGCTTCCGCCTGCGTCAACTGCACATACCACCGCCACAACTCCGCCGGGTCCGCCGCCGGGTGGTTGGTGCGCAACAAATACGCCCCGTGCGCGTGCCGGGCCCATTCCAGTTTCTCTTTCTGCTCACGCACCTCCAACCCGCACACCCGCTGCTGCGCGTCCCGCCGCAGCGTGACCGTGAACAACTTCGCCGCCGCCGGCGCACGCCCCAGCCATTTCCCAATCCGTCGCTCCACCGGCCCGGCCTCCGCGACCGGTTGTTGCTGCAACGCCGCGTCCAGCTTCGCGAACTCCCCGCGCAGCCGCTCCATCTGCCGATCCAACATCGCGCGCTCTTTCGCGCCGCGATCCGCGCTCCGACACAACACATACCGTTCCGTGCTCGTGCCCTCCGGCGCCGCCACCAACTTCACTTCCAACCCCTCCCGCACCGTGTGCCAGTCGGTCTCCTCGAGCAAGGCTTTCTCGAACTGCCGCAACTGGCTCTTCGGCGTGCCCACCAAATACCACGCCCCGCGTTCCCGCAACCACGTCAGGTTCGCCTCGCTCACCATGCCCCGGTCCATCACCCACACCCGTTGCGCCTGCCCGTACTTCTCCTCCAACAACCGCACCATCGCTTCGACGGTCGTCACATCCATCCGATTGCCGGCGAACACCTCATACGCGACCGGCAAGCCTTCCGGCGTCACCACCAATCCGATGCAAACTTGTTTGTGGGCGCCTCCGGGGTCACATCCCTACATTCAATAATTGAGTGGTGAGAAGAGGGACAAAAGCCAGTAGTTGCCCTTGTTTTTCTTGCAGCAAAAGTCTGTCGTCAGTGTCAAAACGCAGGATTGCCCCTTTCCACGGGATTGGGTGTAATGGGGAGTTGACGGATCAAGGGGCGGTTTGATAAAGGTGAGGTGTCCTCACGAAATCAGAGGCGAAGGGGACCAGAATTCGGATGTTGGAAGGTAAATAAAACGAAACGCAAAACAATGGATTGTTGAATGTAGGGATGTGACCCTGCGAAGCATGCAATGGATTATTGAATGTAGGGATGTGACCCTGCGAAGCATGACCCTGCGAAGCACGCGGGCCACTGCTGTCCAAGATAATCTGATTTTGGACGGGAATTGATTGTTTTTCGGGCTGCTTTCATAGGGGATTTCCGTGTTTCAGGATGAGGTTGTCCCTGCAACGGTAAGATGCTGTCCAAGGCAATCCGAGTGCAGGTGGGAATAGGTAAAGTGAACGAAACATGCAAACACGGGGCATTTCAGAGGCGTCCTCATGCGTGGTTGCGATCAAATACGACACAGATGCTGTCTAACAAAATCCTATTTTGGACAGGTTTGCACGCGGGCGTGACGGCCGGGCCGGTTACTTGACGACGATGCGGGAGAGATGGGACACGGGTTTTGGGAACCGCGGGTCCATGTCTTCCAACGTCTCCACCAGAATCAGGGCCGCGGCCAGGTTCCGAAACCATTTTTTGTTGGCCGGGATGATGAACCACGGCGCGGCCTGGGTGCTGCACCGGCTCAACGCGACTTCGTAGGCGCGCTGGTAGTCCGGCCACAATTTGCGCTCGGCCAAATCCGCCGGGTCGAATTTCCAGTTCTTGGTCGGGTCCGACAGCCGGGCCTGGAGCCGGTCGCGCTGTTCGGCGTTGGTGATGTGCAGAAAGAATTTCACGATCCGCACGCCGTTCTCCGCCAACAGCGCCTCAAACTCGTTGATCCGCCGGTAGCGTTTCGACCAGACCGCTTTCGGCGCGAGGCCGCGCACCCGCACGATCAACACGTCCTCGTAATGCGACCGGTTGAACACCCCGATCTCGCCGCGGGCCGGCACCGCCCGATGGATCCGCCACAAAAAGTCATGCGCCCGTTCCACCGTACTGGGCGCCTTGAACGATGTGACGCGGCAGCCTTGCGGGTTGAACGCACTCAGCACATGCCGGATGACTCCGTCCTTGCCGGCCGCGTCCATCCCCTGCAACACGACCAGCAGCGCGCGCTGATTCTCCGCGTAGAGCCGGTGCTGCAATTCCATCAACCGCGTTCGCGCCCGGGCCAGCTCCGCCGCGGCGGCATCCTTCGTCCATCCCGCCGTGTCCGCCGCGTCCCACTCGGCCAACCGGACCTGGCGGCCGGGCTGGACGCGGAACTGTTTGCTCCAATTCATCCGCTCCTTTGTACGGCACCCTGGCTTGTGCCAGCAAGCCCCGGTCGCCGGGAAATGCACGGCGTTCTTTGGAATTGACAGCGGCACCGGGCATCCGCAGTGTTGTCGCCCACCATGCAGAAAGTACGGTTCGGTGTCATTGGCGTCGGCAACATGGGGACGTATCACGCCCAGCAGTTGCTGGCCGGTAAGATTTCCCGCGCGGAACTCGTCGCGGTGTGCGACGTGGATCCGGCCCGGCTCGCGCCGTTTCCACAAGTCAAACACTTCGCCGACAGCCGGGAACTCATCCGGTCGGGGCGGGTGGACGCGGTGTTGATCGCGACGCCACACTACGCGCACACGACCATCGGGATGGACGCGCTCCGGCAAGGGTTGCATGTGTTGGTGGAGAAACCCATCTCCGTCCACGTCGCGGATTGCGACCGGCTGCTGGCGGCGCACACGAATCCCCGGCAGGTGTTCGCGGCGATGTTCAATCAGCGGACGGACCCGTATTTTCGGAAAATTCGCGAGTTGGTGGCGGAGTTGGGCGTGTTGGGCCGGGTACAGTGGACGATCACCGACTGGTTTCGGACGGAAGCGTATTATGCGGGCGGCGGGTGGCGGGCCACGTGGGCCGGCGAGGGCGGCGGGGTGTTGCTCAACCAGGCGATGCACAACCTCGATCTCTGGCAGTGGCTGTTTGGGTTGCCGGCGCGGGTGCGGGCGGAATGCCGGTTTGGCCGGTACCACAACATTGAAACGGAAGACGATGTGACGGCGTTCCTGGAGTACGCCCACGGGGCGACCGGGGTGTTCATCACCTCGACCGGCGAAGCGCCCGGCGCAAACCGGCTGGAAATCGTCGGCGACCGGGGCCGGTTGGTGTACGAGGAGAACGTGTTGACGCACCTCCGCAACGAGACGCCGGTGCGCGAGTTCAGCCGGTCGAGCGCCCAGTGGTACGCGCAGCCGGCGCGGACCCGGCAGGAGTTCCGATTCGCGAACCACGGCGGGCAGCATCCGGCGGTGCTGCAGAATTTCGTGGACGCAATTTTGGATGGCGCGCCGTTGATCGCGCCGGCCGCGGAAGGCCGGGCGGCCGTGGAGTTGGCGAACGCGATGTTGCTGTCCGCGTGGCAGCAAAAGACAGTTGCCCTGCCGGTGGACGGGGCGGTATATGAACGGGAGTTGCAGCAGCGAATCCAGGCGTCCCGGTTCGTCAAGACAGCGAAGACCGGCCGGCACGTGGAACCCATGCCGTACCTCGCACATTGAGGAAATCACTATGAATAAAGTTCGTTTTGGAATCATCGGCGTCGGCAACATGGGCAGCGCCCACGCCCGCACCTTGCTGGACGGCAAGGTGCCGCGCGCCGTGTTGACGGCGGTTTGCGACATCAACCCGGACAAGCTCAAGCCGTTTCCGACCGTGAAGCAGTTTGCCGACAGCCGGGCGCTGATCCGGTCGGGCGAAGTGGACGCGGTGCTGGTCGCCACGCCGCATTACGACCACACGACCATCGGCATGGACGCGCTCCAGCAGGGGCTGCACGTGATTGTGGAGAAACCCATCTCCGTCCACGTGGCCGACTGCGAGCGGCTGATTGCGGCATACAAGAAACGCCCGAAGAAATCGCAACTGTTCGGCGCGATGTTCAACCAGCGGACCGACCCGCATTACCGGCGCACCCGGGACCTGATCCAGGCCGGCGAACTCGGCGCGATCAAACGCGTGGTCTGGATCATCACCAACTGGTTCCGGTCGGAGGCGTACTACAAGTCCGGCGGCTGGCGCGCGACGTGGCGCGGCGAGGGCGGCGGCGTGTTGCTCAACCAGTGCCCGCACAACCTCGACCTGCTCCAGTGGCTCTGCGGGATGCCGAACAAAGTCCGCGCGTTCTGCCACCTCGGCAAGTACCACGACATCGAGGTCGAAGACGACGTGACCGCCTACTTCGAATATCCGAACGGGGCGACCGGCGTGTTCATCACCACCACCGGCGAAGCCCCCGGCACCAACCGCCTCGAAATCACCGGCGACCGCGGCAAGATCGTGCTGGAAAACTCCAGGGTCACCTGGATCCGCACCGAGGTGCCGGTCAGCGAGTTCTGCCGGACCACGAAGGGGTTGTTCAGCGCGCCGCCCGTCTGGAACGTGGAAATCCCCGTGCGCGACCACGGCGGCCAGCATACCGAGATTCTGACCAACTTCACCAACGCCGTCCTCGACGGCACGCCGTTGCTCGCCCCGGCGGTCGAAGGCATCCACTCCGTGGCGCTGGCCAACGCGATGTTGTACTCGTCGTTCACCGGCAAAACGGTCGAACTGCCGCTCGACGGCCGCGCCTACGAACGGCATCTGAAGAAGTTGATCGCCAAGTCCCGATACAAAAAACCCGAGGTCCAAACCGTCGTTGCCGACCTCTCCAGCTCGTGGGGCAAATCATGAAACTGAACCAAGTTGCCGCCCAACTCTTCACCCTCCGCGAACATTGCAAGACGCCGGCCGACCTCGCTGCGTCACTGAAGAAAGTCGCCGCCATCGGTTACCCGGCCGTCCAAATCAGCGGCATCGGGCCGATTCCCGAAGCGGATCTCGTCAAGATTTGCCGGGACAACAACCTGACAATCTGCGCCACGCACGAAAACGGCCAGGTGATCCTGAACGAGCCGCAAAAGATTGTCGCCAAGTTGCAGGCGTTGGGCTGCCGGCACACGGCGTTTCCGCATCCCGGCGCCTACAAGTTCGAGACGTTCGCGGAGGTCAAAGACCTCGCCGCCAAACTCAACGCCGCCGGCAAGGTGTTGGCCGCGGCCGGGCTGACGCTGAGCTACCACAACCACAGCGTCGAGTTCCGCCGCATTGCCGGCAAGACGATTCTCGAACACATCTACGACTTGACCGATCCCCGGTACCTCAAAGGTGAGCCGGACACCTACTGGATCCAAACCGGGGGCGGCGAACCGACCGCTTGGTGCCACCGGCTCAAGGGACGGCTGCCGCTGTTGCACATGAAGGATTACGTCGTCACCGCGCCCGACAACAAACCGACGATGGCCGAAATCGGCAACGGCAACCTCCACTGGAAAACCATCGTCCAAGCCGCCGACGCGGCAGGGTGCGAATGGTTCATCGTCGAGCAGGACCGCTGTCCCGGTGATCCGTTCGACTCGTTGCGGCAAAGTTTCCAATACATCCGAGACCACCTGTGTTCCCGGTAGGCATCTGCACCGCCGTCGCCAACGCCGACCTGCTTCAGCGGGCCGGGGCCGATTTTATCGAAGAAAACGCCCAGAAATACCTGCGCCCCGAAGAGCCGTCACCCGTGTGGGCGCCGGTCGCGCCGCCGGTGCGGGTGGCGAACTGTTTCCTGCCGGGCAAACTCAAGGTGACCGGCCCCGCGCCGCAGCACGAGGCGATTGTCCGGTACGCCGCGATTGTGTTCACCCGCGCCCAAACCGCCGGTATCGCCACCATCGTGTTCGGCGCGGGCGGCTCGCGGCGGATACCGGACGGTTTCTCGCGCGCCGCAGCCCGGTCGCAGATGATCGCGCTTTTGCAAACGCTCGGTCCGCTGGCGGCAGCGCACGGAATCACCCTCGCCCTTGAGCAACTGAACCGCACGGAGTGCAATTTCATCAACACCCTCGCCGAGGCTGCCGACATCGTGGCCGCGTGCGACCATCCGAACATCCGGTTGCTGGCGGACCTCTACCACATGGCGCGCGAGGGCGACGGCCCGGACGCGCTCCGGCAACACGGCCGGTGGCTGCACCACGTCCACGTCGCCGAAAAGGAGAAACGCACCGCGCCCGGCGTGGCCGGGGATGATTTCCGGCCGTTCCTGCGCGCCTTGCGGGACGTTGGCTACCGGGGCGCGATCTCGTTTGAGTGCAGTTGGACCGATCTGAACACCCAGGCGGCCGGCAGTCTGGCCGCGTTCCGAAAACAAATGGAGGATGTGTCATGCTGAAACTCGCTGCGTTCGCCGACGAAATCTCACCCGATCTCAACGTCCAAATCGAACACCTCAAGAAAAACGGCGTGGCCTACGTCGAATTGCGCGGCGTGGCCGGCAAGAACGTGCTCGATTTCGACCCCGCGCTCCGCAAGGAGATCAAGACCCGGCTCGCCGACAACGGTCTCGCTGTGGCGTGCATCGGCTCGCCCATCGGCAAGGTCAAACTGGCCGCGCCGTGGGAACAGCACTTCGACCGGTTCAAGATCGCGGTGGAACTGGCGGAGTATTTCGCGGCGCCGTTGATCCGGATTTTCAGCTACTTCGAAGCGTTCCCGGCAGGCCGCGCCGAAGTGATGCGGCGGATGCAGGCCAAAGTGGATTACCTCGGCAACCGGCCCATCACACTCGTCCACGAGAACGAAGCGAGGATTTACGGCGAGAAAGCCGCGCAATGCGTCGAGATTCACCAGACCATCCGGTCGCCGAAGCTGAAGGCGGCGTTCGACTTCGCCAACTTCATCCAGGCCGGCGAAGACCCGGCGGTGAACTGGCCAATGCTCAAGCCGTTCACGGCCCACATCCACATCAAGGACGCCATCAAAGGCACCGGCAAGGTTGTTCCCGCCGGCCGGGGCGACGGCCACATCGGCGCGATCCTGAAAGACGCCTACGCGAGTGGCTACCGGGGGTTCCTGACGCTGGAGCCGCACCTGAAGGTGGCCGGCCCGTCCAGTGGCGAAACCGGTCCCGAGTTGTTCCGGGTTGCCGTGGACGCCCTCCGGCAAGTTTGCCGGGACAACGGCGTGCCGCTGGCCGGCAGATAAAGACATCACAGCTTTTCAAGTTAAGCAACGGGCGCTGCCGGACAATCGCCACAAGAAAAAGCGGCCCCTGCGATTTCTGCCTTCCAGCGACTTGGCGATGGCGTTGGGGTCACACCTGTCCAAGATAACTGGTTGGAAGTGACCTCCGTTTCGGGCGATAACGGTTGGTGGAATGCCCAAACCATCAACACCCAGCCACGGAGGTCAGCGCCATGGTACGTTGTGCCAGTCTGTTCAGCCAAGTCTTATCGCTCATCAGTCGCCACCAGTTTGCCGCCGCCGCCAAAACGTTGCGCGCCGAGAAGGGCGCGAAGGGGTTCTCGTGTTGGGATCAGTTCGTCGCGATGTTGTTTTGTCAACTGGCCCAAGCCAAAAGTTTGCGCGAGATTGTCCAAGGATTGCTCTGTTGTGAGGGCAAACTCCAGCATCTGGGCCTGCGTGCCGCGCCGAAACGTTCCACCTTGAGCTACGCCAATGAGCACCGCCCGTGGAAGTTGTTCGAGGCGGTGTTCTATCAGTTGCTGGGGCAATGTCAGCAGGCGGCACCGCCGCGCACGAAGTTTCGGTTCAAGAACAAGCTGTTGTTATTGGACGCCACCGTCATTGATCTGTGTGTGACGATGTTTGACTGGGCGCGGTTTCGGCGCACCAAAGGGGCGATCAAACTGCATCTGTTGCTCGAGCACGACGGCTATCTGCCCGTTTTCGCACACATGACCGAGAGGGTCGGCAGCACGAGATGAAGTTGGCGCAGGGCTTGTGTTGGCCGCGCGGCAGCGTGGTGGCGATGGATCGGGCGTATGTGGATTACCGGTTGTTCCAGAACTGGACGGAACGCGGCATCTACTTTGTCACGCGGCTGAAACGCGGGGCCAACTACTGGCCCGTGAAGGCGCGTCGCGCGCCGAAGAACGGCGCGATCCGCAAGGACGAGATCATCGCGCTGACGCCACTGGCAGCGGGGCGGGTCTGCACGGTGAAGCTGCGGCGCATCGAGGTCTGGTTAGAAGACAAACAGGAGACGCTGGTCTTGGTGACCAATCAACTGAGCTGGAGCGCTGCCACCATCGCGGCCATCTACAAGGAGCGGTGGCAGATCGAATTGTTCTTCAAGGCGCTGAAGCAGTACCTGAAGGTCAAGAGCTTTGTGGGCACCAGCGCCAACGCGGTGCACATCCAGATTTGGACGGCCCTGATCGCCATGCTGTTGGTGAAGTACCTGCAACTGCGGTCGAAACTGGGGTGGGCGCTGAGCAACCTGATCACGCTGTTGCGGTGGAATCTGTTCACCTATCGTGATCTCTGGCAGTGGATCGACGCGCCGTTTGAGACGCCGGCCGGCACGGAGGTCGCCGAACAAACCTGGCTGCTCTTGGACAGCATCCAGCCACCGTCGAGGACAACCTCCACTGGCCGGGCATAAATCACCAATGAAGACAGACCGAAAACCAATCAGAATCCGTCCAAAATCAGATTATCTTGGACAGCAGTGCCCCTCTTACACCGTTGGCTTTAGAAAAAAAACATAATGAGCGCTCCGATTGGTCGGAGCCGGTGTTTCACTCTCTAATGATTTACCGCTAATATATTCAGACTACAAATTCCAATAATCGCAGAATGAAAAACAAATACACTTCAGAGTTGCGTTGATGAACTTGGCGAAGGTTAAGCGATGCCGATTCTATGTGGTATTGGGGGGGATGAGAGCGTCTTTAGGCCTGATTCCCCTTGTCGTGTTGTTTTCTTTGTCGGTGGTGGCTCATGCGAGTGAGAATATCGGGACGGGGGAACAGGCAGACCTTGAGCAACTGGTGGCGAAAACCCACGCCGCCTCGCTGAAACTGCGCGAAGACGCCCTGCGCCGGACCATTGCGAAAGACGCCACCTGGCCTTACGGCATTTGGGGCGACAGTCTCTGGGCGCTATCTGCCCTTTATCTAAACGAGAAGGTGGATGAGGCCAACGCGCGACTGCTAAAACGGGCGAACGACTTCATCGCCCTGAACCGCGAAACCAACCCTGCCATTACGCCTGAACAGGCAACGGGCAAATCATGGGGTATGTTTGTCATTACCGAATATGTACGGATCCTCTGCCTCTTCCACTCGAAGAGTCACCATTTTCCGGGACGTCTCAAGCCCGAAACCGAAGCCGCCTTGAAGGAGGCGCTCTGGCTCTGTGTCAGCGGGGAAGGGCGGTTTGCCGATGGCGGGGAAAGCCGGATCGCCGACACCGGCATGGATGATCTGTTCCTTCTGCTCGGGACGGAAAACCACGATCTGAACCGGCGGCCGACTTATTATCTCATCACGTCGCTTTTGCAGGACGATCCGGCTTACCGCGACCGCAAGCTGAAGGACGGTCACACTCTCGCCGAGCACGCCGCCGCTTACACGGCGTTCTTCCGAGAATGGCCGGGCAAACGCGCGGGAGCGGGATTATGGATCGAGGTTGGCTCGAATACCTATCAGAAATATTCCTGGCCCGGTCTATTCAACCTTTGCGAGCTGTCGCCCGATCCCGTCATTCGGAAACGTTTTGGCTTGCTGCTCGATCTGGCCTTTATCGAGGAGGAACAAATCTCCGTTCACGGACGCCGTGGCGGAGGAAGAAGTCGTGCCCACCCTGGCGCCAACGCCTTCGAGTCATACAAGAACCTGCTTTTTGCTGAGGAAGGTATGCCTGCCGGTTCCAGTCATTCCCGGGTCATTGAAACCAGCCGTTACCAACTGCCGCCCGAGGCGATTTACCTGCGTTACCGGGCTTTCCCGGCGACAAAGCCATTCGTCATCCGCAATCGCGTGCTCGGCGAGGTCGAAAAACCAAAAACTGAAGAACAGGTGGGCCAGCGCATCGCCGCCGACTCCGCTCTGGTCAACTACGCCTACCGGACACCGCATTATCTGTTGGGAAGCACGCTCCAGAATCCGACCCTCAATTATTCTGGAATTTCAAAGCAAAACCGCGTGTGCGGGATGCTCTTCGAGGACTGGACGAAACCTGAAATCTGTTCCGTGCATTCCGTTGTCGAACATGGCAGCGGCGGCCGTCCGCAGCATCCCTTCTGGAGCGTCCAGTACGAGAATGTTCTCCTCCTCCAGCGCATCGCTGACGTGGGCAAGAAATTCCGGGGATCCTACAGCACCGGTACGGTCGGGATTGGTTTCACTGGGAAAGCGTTGAAAAAGGTCGAAACGAACGGCTGGATTTTTGCCAGCAATGGCAAGGCGTTTGTGGGAGTGAAGTTCCTCGATGGCGTTTATCAGTGGGATTCGAAAGGCGAGGTGGCGACACCGGCACATTTCGACAAAGCCAAAGACCAGTCGCGCATTTTGCTTCATGCCGGCGATGTTGCGAGCGATGGATCATTTGAAAAGTTCCAATCCACCGTGCTTACGAACAGCCTAAAAGTTACTGGCGACAAGGTGGATTACCAGTTCGGACCAACTACCAACCACCTCGAAGTCACGCGTTACGATCCAAAGGCTCCGGAACGTTTCTCACTGCCGCTGATCAACGGTCAGCCGGTGAATCTGCATCCGGCCACGACCTACCAGAGTCCTTATCTCAATGCAGATTTCGGGAGCGACAAGATCGCTGTGACCGTCGGCCCGGTGCATCGGCTGTTGGATTTTCAAAGTGAAACATCAGAGACGGCAAAATGGCGTCGGGGTCAGCTCTCCACTCTTGACAGATATTGATGCGCATTGAATGCCGGCGGCAATTGGACTTCCAAAACGCAAAACGGAGGGTCGGGCTTCGGCACGCCCGCGGGAAAATACGCCTTCGAAGCGATTGTAATCGCGAGGGTCAGCTCGCCACACTTCTGGCAATGAGGGGCGCCGCTTCGTGTTCCGTTTTGCAGTGCCCTCGTTCTGAGGCAGCCCCGGGAAAGGGCGCATCTGGACACTGTCGCCGGTTTTGTCGGGCCGCGCCTCCCCCCGTCGTTGGGGGGTGCGTGCCGGCGCAGAACGCGTCCCCGCGTTCGCGGCGGGCAGCTGATACGCCAAGGCGTGCCCCGCCCGACAATTCTGCAATGGTGGCGATGTCGAGATGCATCCGGTGGCGGGTGGTTGAAACGTTTTGACTTTGCCGGTGGCTGCTGACACACTTTTGGTCTGATGGACTCGCAGCAAGCCACATTACCCGAAGCTGTTCCGGTGCGCAAAACCCGGTTGTGGGCGCCGCTGGGAGTGGGGCCGCATCTGGCGGTGACGCTGATTCTCGGCGCGATCGTGTTGATGGCGTTTGCCAACACGTTGCAAGACACCGGGTTTGCGCTCGACAACAAGTTCATCATCCTCGAAGACCCCCGGCTGCGCGAGGCGAAACCGGCCAACTGGAAGCTGATCTTCACCGAAGACTACTGGTGGCCAAAGGCGGTAAGCGGGTTGTACCGGCCGTTGACCACCGCGTCGTTGATGATCAATTACACCGTGTTCGGCAACCGCGATTCGGCGACCGGCTATCACGTGGTCAACCTGCTCCTGCATTGGACGGTGGCGGTGTTGGTGTATTTTCTGATGCTGGTCTTGCTGGAGAAGATCTGGCCGGCGTTCTTGACGGCGGCGTTGTTTGCCGTGCATCCGATTGTGACCGAGTCGGTGACCAACATCATCGGCCGGGCGGATCTGTTTGCGGCCAGCTCGGTCCTGGGCGGGTTCCTGTTGTACGCCAAGAGCACCACGCGCACCGGTGCGGGCAGGGTGCCGTGGCTTGTCGGGCTGGCGTTGGTGACCGGCGTGGGCGTGTTTTGCAAGGAAAGCGCCGTGGTGATTCTCGGGGTGATGATGCTTTACGATTTCACCTTCCGGCTCGAACGGCGGCACCCGAACTGGTTCGTGAATTTGGGCGCCAATTTCGGGCGGTTTTTTGTCACCGGCTATCTCGCGGTGTTGCCGCCGCTGGCGGCGTTGTGGTTCGTGCGCAGCCGGGTGTTTGCCAACATGCGGCCGCCGGAGTTGCCGTGGGTGGACAATCCGTTGACGTGGGACGGCAATCCGTTGTTTGCCGGCAAGTCGGTGCTGGAATGGTTTCTGATCTCGCGGCTGACGGCGATCAAGGTGATGGGGAAATACTTCTGGCGGCTGGTCTGGCCGCGCCAGTTGAGCTGCGATTACTCGTACAACGAAATCCCGCTGGTCAACTTGTCGTTCAGCACGTGGGAGGACTGGAAGGCGTTGGTGGCGTTGGCGGTGGTGGTCGGGCTGCTGGTGGTCGCCCTCCGCAACTACCGGAAACATCCGGTGACGTTCTTTCTGATTCTGTTTTGGTTTGTGACGTTCCTGCCGGTCTCGAACCTGATCGAGGTGCCGACGGTGATCAGCAGTTCGCTGCCGCGGCCGGGCACGATCATGGCGGAGCGGTTCATGTACCTGCCGCTGGTCGGTTACGCCGGGTGTCTGGTGCTGGCGGTGTACGCCTTGTGCCGGCGGTTCGTCGCGCGGCTCGATGTGTCCGGCTGGAGCCAGCGCATCTGGCTGCAAGTCACGGCGCGGGCGGTGTTGATCCTCCTCATGGTCGCGCTCGGGGTGCGGACGTTCTTCCGCAACTATGACTGGGCCAACGACGAGCGGCTCTGGCTCAGTGCCGTGCAGGTGTGCCCGAACAGTTTCAAGACGCACAAGTCGCTGGCCTACGCTCTGTACGAAAACGACCCGGAATTCAAAAACATCGACCGGATCATCGCCGAAGGCGAAAAAGCGCTGGCCGTCACCGACAAGACGCAGATCGTGCTCCTGCACCTCGGCGCCTATTACCGGATCAAAGGCGACACGCTGACCCAGCGCGGGTTGGACGGCAACCCCATCCCGACCGCGCTCAGTCTCCCGTGGTACGAAAAATCCGCCGCCGTTCTCGAAAAAGCGGTGCCCCTCGACCGGGCGTTTAACGACGACAACCGCCGCAAGGAACTCGCCCGCGGCCGCAAACCCGAAAACATTGTGGACATCGGCAACCACGAGATTTACTGGAACCTCGGCCTCGCCTATGTCCGGCTGGGGCAGTACCAGAAGGCGCTCGATACCTACGCCTACATGCGCCACCTCGTGCCGACCAATCCCGATGCCTATTTGAGTCTGGCCTCCGTGTTCATCAGCATCAACCGGCTCGAAGACGCGGCCATCTGCCTCGTGCAGACGCTGCTGCTCGACAGCAACCGGCGCGAGGCCATGCGCCTGCTCGCCGAACTCTACCGGCAACTCGACAAGGACGGCTGCGCCGTCGTGTACAGTCAGGGCCAGCCGCGCCTCAACATGGAATGCCGCATCGTCCGCGACCACATCTGCCAGGCCTGCTACAACCTGGCCCAGGTGCTTTACGAGGCCCGGCAATACAACCTGGCCCGGCAAACCAAACTGACCGCCATCACCAACTACGGCTGTCCCCGCGCCGCGTTCGATGCACTGCTGCCGGAAACGCCCAATCTCTAACCACGCATGAAACTCCTCGCGTTTCTCCTGTGTTTTGCCGCGGCCGTTGCGGTGCCCGCCGCCGAACCGGTGACCTTGGAGGATTGCCTCGCGCTCGCGCTTCAACAGAACCCCACCATCCGCAACGCACAGCACGAAATCCAACGCCGCCAGGGGCTGGTCCTCCAGGCCCGCGCCGCCGCCCTCCCCCAACTCACCGCGACCGGCCAGTACAAACGCGTGGACGACAACGCCATCGAGATCTATCCGTTCCAGACCTCCCTGCCGGCAAACGAAAAACAACCGTGGGCCGCCACCGTCGAAGTCTCGCAACTGCTCTACGCCGGCGGCCGGGTCCGCGCCGCCGTCCGCGCCGCCAAACTCGCCGAGCAGATCGCGGTTCTGGATTTTCAACGAACCGTGGCCGACGTCTTGCTGGCGGTGCGCCAGACATTCTACCGGGTTCTCCTCACCCGCGCCCAAATCACCGTCCGCGAACAGGCCGTCCAATTGCTCCAACAACAACTCCACGACGTCCAACTCCGCTTCGCCGCCGGCACCGTCCCGCAGTTCAACGTGCTGCGCGCCGAAGTCGAACTCGCCAATGCCCGGCCGGCCCTCATCCGCGCCCAAAACGACCACCGCCTCGCCAAAGAAGCGCTCGCCCGTCTCCTGGCCCTCGACGACCCGGCCGCCCGCCCCGCGTTCACGCCCCTGACCGTGGCCGGCCAACTCGAATTCGCGCGGCGCGACGACTCGTTGCCGGCCGCGCTGACGCAGGCATTGGCGCGCCGGCCCGAACTCCAGCAGGCCGCAAAACGCGTCCAACAAAAGAAAGAAGCCGTCACCGTCGCCACTGCCGGCGCTCACCCGCAGTTCTCTCTGTTTGCCGACTATGGAATCCGCAACACCACGTACGGCAGCGATCTGGACGACACCGTCCACGGTTGGGCCGTCGGCGTGAAAGCGACCTGGAATCTCTTCGACGGCCTCGAAACCCGCGGCAAAGTCGTCCAAGCCAAAGCCGAACTGCAGCAGGCGGATTGCGACGCCGCCGACACGCGCCGCCGCATTGAATTCGAAGTCCGGCAGGCCTACTCCGATTACCTCCAGGCGTGTGAACTGATCGCGGCCCAAAAGAAAGTGGTGGCCCAGGCCGAGGAAAGCTTGCGGCTGGCCACGGCGCGGTTCAACGCCGGCAGCGGCACGCAACTCGACGTCCTCAGCGCCCAAACCGCGCTCACCGAAGCCCGGTCCAACGAGATTCAAGCCCTCTACGATTACAACGTCGCCCTCGCCGCCCTCGACCGCGCCACCGGCGCGACCGTTCAACCGGCGCCGTGAACGACATCCCGTTCGAAACGTTTGCCCCGCTCACGAAACTGCCGGGCATCGTCCACGCCTTCACCCTCCGCACAACTGCCGATACCAAAGCCGCCGGCTACGAAGAACAGGTCGCCCGATTTTTCGGCTAGACTGGTTGCCAGAAGTCATTTCCGAAAAGCGCAGACGGAGGCGGTCTTGGGTGCGTCGTCAATAAAGCTTTTCAGTGCGGTGCAGAGCCGCTCCATTAACTCCTCGTCGCTCCGAGCGATGTA
>Ga0315298_1002475_pt1 | contig 31249 bp, 26 predicted proteins | sample WHS_1_MG_FD_203077 | JGI IMG/M metagenome (GOLD analysis project Ga0315298, IMG submission 203077) | Extremophilic microbial mat communities from Washburn Hot Springs, YNP, Wyoming, USA - WHS_1_MG | ecosystem: Environmental > Aquatic > Thermal springs > Hot (42-90C) | place: USA: Wyoming... | reverse complement strand
CGAACCGGTTCAGCAGAGGGATCGGTTACGGCGCGCGGCGCAGGGCCGGCTTTGGCGGCACGCGGCGGCGAAGCCGGCGCAGAGGCACGGGCCGGAGCCGGCGCGGGCACGGTCTTCGCTTCGGCTGGCGGATGCAGCGTCGGCACCGCCTTCGCCTCCTCGGGCGCCTCGACGAGCGAGAGCACCGGCGCGGCCGGGGGTTCGGCTGGGGGCTCGACAGGCGGCTCGACCTGCGGCGCGACCGAGTGCGGGCCGGCCGCGTGGGCGGCCTGCGCTTCGGCCGCGGCCACAGCGCGAGCGCGCAGCTTCTTGCCCGGCGCCTCACCGGCCCAGGCGCCGGGATAAATCTCGCGCACCAGTCCGAGCCAGTTTTCAGCTTCGGCCTGATTGGCGAAGAACCCCATGTGCAGCCGGAACCGCTCGCGGCCTTCCTCGAACCGGCGGCTCACGAAGAACGTGAAGCGGCTGAGCTCGGGCAGATCGGCGCGCGGCAGCGCCATGGGCGTGCTCGATGAGCACAGGTTGATCACGAACGGACCCGCCTCGGCGGCGGGGCCGACCGATGATGGCGCGCCGGTCTCCGGGAGCGGCGCCAGATTTTCCGCTGGTGTCATGTCTCTTGGACGCTCGGTCGTGATGCCCCGGCCGGCGGTGCGTCCCATGGAGACGGAGGAAGCTTCCGATGCGCTTGCGGCGCGATCGTGGCGGCCCCGCCGTCATGGGAATGTCCCGAAGACCGGTGGCTTTGCGTCCCCGCCTTTCGACGGGTTTGCCCTTTACACAGCGTGCAGTTTCGAGGCAGGGGCCGCGCGAGTCAAGCGTTCCGGTGCGGCGTATTTCTCAGGTCGTATTCACCACAGTCTCGTGCGTACATAACGCAGCGCCGCGCCGCCGCGCGGCGCTGCTTATGTCGCCTTTGTGCTGCCATATGTCATGCGGGACGCAATCAAGCCGGATCCGGGAGAATCCCCGGCAGGTCAAGGCCCTGCTCGCGCGCGCAGGCGATCGCCTCCGGATAGCCGGCATCGGCATGGCGCATCACGCCGCTCGCCGGATCGTTCCACAGCACGCGCGCGATGCGTCGCGCGGCCGCCTCGGTGCCGTCGCACACGATGACCAGTCCGGCATGCTGGGAAAATCCCATTCCAACACCGCCGCCGTGATGCAGCGAAACCCAGGTCGCACCCGAGGCGGTGCTGAGCAGTGCGTTCAGCAGCGGCCAGTCGGACACCGCATCGGAGCCGTCGCGCATCGACTCGGTCTCGCGGTTCGGCGATGCCACCGAGCCGGAATCCAAGTGATCGCGCCCGATCACCACCGGCGCCTTCAGTTCGCCGCGGGCCACCATCTCGTTGAAGGCGAGGCCGAGACGATGCCGGTCGCCGAGCCCGACCCAGCAGATGCGTGCCGGCAAGCCCTGGAAATGAATGCGCTCGCGCGCCATGTCCAGCCAGTGGTGCAGGTGCTTGTCCTTAGGCAGCAACTCTTTGACCTTCGCGTCGGTCTTGAAGATGTCCTCCGGATCACCGGAGAGCGCGGCCCAGCGGAACGGCCCGACACCCCGGCAGAACAACGGGCGGATGTAGGCCGGCACGAAACCGGGGAAGTCGAAGGCATTCTTGACGCCCTCCTCGAGCGCCATCTGCCGGATGTTGTTGCCATAATCCACGGTCGGCACGCCGGCGGCGTGAAAGTCGAGCATGGCGCGCACGTGAACGGCCATCGATGCCTTGGCGGCTCGGATCACGGCCGCCGGATCACGCTCGCGCATCTCGAGCCAACGCTCAACGCTCCACCCGCTCGGCAGGTAGCCGTTCAGCGGATCGTGCGCAGAAGTCTGGTCGGTGAGCAGATCCGGCCGCACGCCGCGCTTGAACAGCTCCGGCAGCACATCGGCGGCGTTGCCGAGCAAGCCGACGGACACCGCCTTGCCCTCGGCGCAGGCCCGCTGCACGATCGCAAGCGCCTCATCGAGACTCTCCGCCGCGTGATCGAGATAGCCCGAGCGCAGACGCATGTCGATGCGCGAGCGCTGACACTCGATCGCCAGGCAGGACGCGCCGGCCATCACCGCCGCAAGCGGCTGCGCGCCGCCCATGCCGCCGAGGCCGGCGGTGAGCAGCCAGCGTCCCTGGAGCTCCCCGCCATAATGCCGGCGCCCCATCTCGACGAAGGTTTCGTAGGTTCCCTGGACGATGCCCTGGCTGCCAATATAGATCCACGAGCCGGCGGTCATCTGGCCGTACATCATCAGGCCCTTGCGGTCGAGCTCGTTGAAGTGCTCCCAGGTCGCCCAGCGCGGCACGAGGTTGGAATTGGCGATGAGCACCCGCGGCGCATCGGCATGCGTGGTGAACACCCCGACCGGCTTGCCCGACTGAATGAGCAGTGTCTGGTCCGTCTCGAGCCGGCGCAGCGTCGCGACGATGGTGTCGTAGCTCTCCCAGTCGCGGGCTGCGCGCCCGATTCCGCCGTAGACCACGAGCTCCTGCGGTCGCTCACCCACCGCCGGGTCCAGGTTGTTCATCAACATGCGCAGCGGCGCCTCGGTGAGCCAGCTCTTGGCCGTGAGCGTCGTGCCGGTGGGGGCGTGAATGACACGGGTGGTATCGAGGCGGGTCCGGGGTTTGCGATCTGCGCTCATCAGGTGACTCCCGTTGCAGTGTGGGCAAAATTCAAACAGGCGCTGAGTGCGCGCTGCAGCACCTGGCTGAGCGGCGCGGCCCGTGCCGGTTCGAACGGCGGGGGCCAGTTGTCGGCGGCGGGAACGGCCGGCTCATTGAGGTAGCCGCGGCAGGCGAGCTCCATCTGCACGGCATGCGCCTCTCGGTCCGGGCAACCGTAATGCCGCGTGGTCCAGCCACCGACGAAGCGCCCGTCCGTGACGAGCGTGAAGCTCGGGCTCTGGCATGCCTCTTCGACCGCCCGCCGCAGCATCGGCGCACAACTCGCGCCGCGGTTCGTCCCGAGGTTCAGATGCGCCAACTCCCCCTGGAACAGCCTCGGCACTCGCGAGCGGATCGAGTGCGCGTCATAGAGCACGACGCGGCCGTGCTCGGCGCGCAGCCGCTCCAGTTCTGCCGCCAGTGCCGCGTGATACGGTTCGAAATACTGCGCGCGCCGCGCGGCGATGTCGGCGGCATCCGGTTCCGCCCCCTGGCGGTAGAGCGGCTCGCCGTCGAAGGTGCGGGTCGGACACAATTCGGTGGTGTTCTGACCCGGATAGAGCGAAGCGCCGGACGGGTCGCGGTTCACGTCGATCACTGTGCGGCTGATCCTCGTGCGCACCGTGGTGGCCCCGAGCGCGAGTGCCATCGCGTAGAGCCGATCGACGTACCAATCGGCGTCCTTGCGGGCGAGCCACGGCGAGACCAGCCGCTCGGCGATCGGCGCCGGCAGTTCCGTTCCCGTATGCGGAAAGCTGACCACGAGCGGCGCATCGCCGCGCTCAACTTCCAGCCACTCGTTCATACCGGCTCCAGTGTGGGCAGCGGGACGCCGGCGGCACGCGGCAACGCCCGCTCGCGCACCAGCTCGGCGGCCGCCTCGAGATCGGCATGCAGATAGCGATCCTCGCCGAGCGGGGGGATGCGCGCGCGCACCGCGCTGCGCACCGCCTCGAGCGCCGCGCTCGAGTGCAGGCCGCGGTGAAAGTCGCAGCCCTGTGCCGCGGTGATCAGTTCGATGCCGATGATCGCCGCGGCGTTGCGGGTCATCTGGTGCAGGCGGCGCGCCCCGTGCGCCGCCATGGACACGTGGTCTTCCTGGTTGGCCGAGGTCGGAATCGAATCGACGCTGGCCGGATGAGCGCACTGCTTGTTCTCCGACACCAGCGCCGCGGCGGTCACCTGCGGCATCATCAGTCCGGAGTTCAGGCCCGGGCTCGGGGTGAGAAACGCCGGCAGTCCCGAGAGCGCCGGGTCGACCAGCATGGCGATGCGTCGCTCGGAGAGCGAACCGATCTCACACAGCGCGAGCGCCATCACGTCGGCGGCGAACGCCACCGGTTCGGCATGGAAGTTGCCGCCTGAGAGGGCCTCATCGGCATCGGGAAAGATCAGCGGGTTGTCCGACACGCCGTTGGCTTCGCATGCGAGCGTGCCGGCTGCGTGGCGCAGCAGATCGAGCGCCGCGCCCATGACCTGCGGCTGGCAGCGCAGGCAGTACGGATCCTGCACGCGCGGATCGGCCGTGCGGTGCGAGTCACGGATCGCCGAACCGGCCATGAGCGCGCGCAGCGCCGCAGCCGTTTCGATCTGGCCGCGATGACCACGCAGCGCATGGATGCGCGCATCGAAGGGCGTGTCGGAACCCTTGGCGGCTTCCGTGGACAATGCCCCGGTAACCAGGGCCGATTGAAACACGGTGTCGATGTCGAATAACGCGGCGAGCGCATTGGCCGTGGAGAACTGCGTGCCATTCAGGAGCGCGAGCCCCTCTTTGGGCGCGAGCGTCAGCGGCTCGAGACCCGCCTCGTGCAGCGCCTCGGAGGCCGGCGCACGCGTTCCGTCCGGCCGGCGGATCTCCCCGACACCGATCAGGACGGAGGCTAAGTGCGCCAGCGGCGCAAGATCGCCCGATGCACCGACCGACCCCTGAGCCGGAACGACCGGCAGCAGGTCGCGCTCGAGCAGCGCGCAGAGCTGCCGGACCGTCTCGGGACGCACCCCGGAGGCGCCCTGTGCGACGTTGGCAATCTTCAGCGCCAGCATCAGCCGCGTGACGGGAGCGGGCATGATCTCGCCCACCCCGGCGCAGTGCGACAGGACGATATTGCGCTGCAGGCGGGCCAGATCGGCCGCCTCGATACGCACGCTGGCGAGCTTGCCGAATCCGGTGTTGATTCCGTACACGGGCTCGCCGCGCGCCACGATGCGCGTGACGGCCTCTGCTCCGCGCGCGATCCCTGCATAGCACCGCTCATCGAGCGCAACGGGGTGGCCGCGGTAAATCGCAGCCCAGTCGGCCAGCGGGACCCGGCCGGGTGTCATCACGATGGAACTCAATGGCCCCTCCAAATGCGGGCATACAGGGGATTGCGACCGATCCAGTAGACGAGCTCGGCGGCGCGGGCCGCATTCCAGATGGCCAGGTCAGCGAACTTGCCGGGCTCGAGCGTCCCGATGTCGTGCTGGCGCCCGAGGGCGAACGCCGCCTCGCGGGTCACGGCCGCCAGCGTCTCCTCGACGGTGAGCCCGAATTGGATCGCGCCGAGATTCATGGCCGTGAGGATCGAGAGCAGCGGCGAGGTTCCGGGATTGCAGTCGGTTGCGAGCGCGATGCGCACGCCGTGGCGGCGCAGCGCCTGAAGCGGCGGGCGCTGCTGCTCGCGCAGACAATAAAACGCCCCCGGCAGCAGCACCGCCACGGTGCCGGACTGCGCCAGCGCCGCGGCGCCCGCGTCATTCGTCCATTCCAGATGATCGGCCGACAGGGCACCGAATTGCGCCGCCAGCGAGGCACCGCCGCCATCGGAGAGCTGGTCGGCGTGCAGCTTCACCGGCAGACCGTGATGGCGAGCCGCCGTGAACACGTCGCGCAGCTCCGCGGGGCTGAAGGCGATGTGCTCGCAGAAGCCATCGACGGCATCAGCCAAGCCTTCGGCTGCCGCACGTGGAATCATCTCCTCGCGGATGGCGCGCAGGTACGCCTCGCGCTCCATATCCGGCGGTACGGCGTGGGCAGCGAGCAGCGTGGTGACGATCCCGAGCGGCAACTTGCGCCCCAGTGCGCGTGCCACACGCAACATGCGCAGTTCGTGCGTCACGTCCAGGCCGTAGCCGGATTTGATCTCGACCGTGGTGACGCCCTCGCCCATCAGCACGTGCAACCGCTCCGCAGCCGCACTCAGCAGGGTCTGCTCCGGGGCCGCGCGGGTGGCGCGCACGGTGGCGAGAATGCCTCCGCCAGCACGGGCAATGCTCTGGTAGTCGGCCCCGGCGAGGCGCATCTCGAATTCCGCACTGCGCTCACCGCCGAACACGATATGCGTGTGGCAGTCGATCAGACCCGGCGTGACCAGGCGACCGCCGAGATCGATTTCCTCGCGCGCATGGGCGCCGGCGGGCAATTCCGCGGCGGGCCCTGCAAACACGATCCGCCCGTCCGCGACGCCGAGCGCACCGCGCTCGATCAGACCGATGCCCGCCAGCCGCGGCGAGAGAGTCGCCAGGGTCGCGCCGCGCCACAAACGATCGAATTGCACTGCCGGGGCCTTTTCATTTGCCTAGCCAAATTCTAATATGCCTAGACATATCGCGAAACCCCCCGGGGGCACGGGCGGACCGAGCGCAGCATGAACCGGACATTCTTCTTCGACACCGCATGGCTGCCGGCCGGGTGGCGGCGCAAGGTGCGGGTAACGGTGCGCGCCGGCCTGATCTGCGAAGTGGCATGCGGTGCCGCCGCCGCCCCGCAGGACGTGCACCTCGCGCTCGCCCTGCCGGGCGTTCCGAATCTGCACAGTCACGCCTTCCAGCGCGCCATGGCGGGGCTCGCCGAGCGGCGCGGACCGAGCGGCACGGATGACTTCTGGTCCTGGCGTGAGGTGATGTACCGCTTTCTCGAGCGCATCGACCCTGATGACCTCGAGATCATCGCCGCCTACACCTACGCGGACCTGCTCGAAGCGGGCTTCACCTCGGTCGGGGAGTTCCACTACCTGCACCGCGATCCGCACGGCGTGCTGTATGAGGACCCGGCGGAGCTCGCGCTGCGCCATGCGGCCGCAGCCGACACCACCGGCATCGGACTGACGCTGCTGCCGGTGTTCTACGAGTCGAGTCAGTTCGGCGGCGCCGCGCCCACCGCAGGCCAGCGGCGGTTCATTACCGACCTGGAGGAATTCGGGCGCATCAGCGCGCGGATCCGCGCGGCCGTTCCCGTGAGCGACGCCCGCAATGTCGGCATCGCGCCGCACTCGCTGCGGGCGGTGAGCGCTGCGCACCTGGCGCGGCTGCTCGACGGCCACCCGCGCGGCCCGGTGCACATTCACGCCGCGGAGCAGATGAAGGAAGTCGAAGACTGCGTGGCGTTCACGGGCATGCGCCCGGTGGAGTGGCTGCTTCGGCACGCCAACGTCGATGCGCGCTGGTGCCTGGTCCATGCCACCCATCTGACCGATCGGGAGATCAGCGAATTGGCGGCCAGCGGCGCGGTGGCCGGGCTGTGTCCGGTCACCGAGGCCAATCTCGGCGATGGCATTTTCCCCTCGGTTGCGTATGCGCACGCGGCGGGGCGGTGGGGAATCGGTACCGACTCGCACATCCGGCTCGATGCGGCCGGAGAACTGCGCCAGCTGGAGTACGCACAGCGGCTGACACGCCGGGCGCGCAACGTGCTGGCGCGCGCCGATCAACCCTCGAGCGGCGCGAGCCTGCTCGCAGAGGCGTTGCGCGGCGGCGCCCAGGCGCTCGCATTGCCCGTAGGCGCCATCGCCTCAGGCTGCCGCGCCGACTTCATCGGCCTGGATGCGCAGCATCCGGATCTGACCGGGCGCACCGCGGACTCTGCGATCGACACCTGGGTGTTTGCCTCAGGTCGCTCCCTGATCAAAGACGTCATCGCGGGCGGCGAGCACGTCGTAGAAGGCGGCAGACACAGAGACCGCGATCGGATCGACGCCGCCTATCGCCGCACAGTGAGCCGGCTGCTGCAGACGGCATGATGATGAAAGGCGGCGCTGCTTCCCCCCCGGCACGCACCGGTACCGTGCCCCGCTCCCGGGAGATCTACGAAGTGCTGCGGCAGAAGATCGTGTCCGGCGACTGGCCTGCGGGCCACCGGCTGCCGTCCGAGCATGAATTGGCGCGGGCGTTCGGCTGCGCGCGCATGACCATCGGCAAGGCGCTCGGCGCGCTGGCCGAGCAGCGGCTGGTCACGCGCCGCCGCCGCGCCGGCACCACCGTGAATCTGCCGCGCCCGCAGGAATCGGTCCTGGAGATCCACGACATCGAAGCCGAGCTGCTTGCAGCCGGCGTGCGCTATGCGTACGAGTCGCTCGAGCGGCGCATCCGCCGCGCCACGACCGAAGACGCAGGGGCTCTGGGCGTGCCGCCCGGCACACCGGTTTTGGCGCTGACCGGTCTGCATCGCGCCTCCGGCCGACCCCATGCCCTCGAAGAGCGGCTGATCAACCTGCAGGCGGTGCCCGAGGCACGGACCGAGCGGTTCACCGCCATCTCCCCCGGCCGCTGGCTCCTGCAGCGCATTCCGTGGACGGAAGCCGAGCACCAGATCGGAGCCCTGAATGCCGATGCGGACATCGCGCGGCGGCTTGCGATCCGCCGCAACACCGCGTGTCTGGCCATCGAGCGCAATACCTGGCGCGATGAGCAGCGTATCACGCACGTCAGGGTCATCTACCCCTGCGAACAGCACCGGCTGGTCGCCCGCTTCCGTTACCGACCACGGTTTGGCACCCAGACTTGACCCTGCGCTGCGCTGTTCCTGACCGCACGCGCATGGCCTCGGTCTCGAGGGATCCTCCCTCCCGTTCGCGCTTCTCAGCGGTCGGACTTGCCTGGCCCGGTCGATCCGAACCGCGTCTCGGATCCGCTCCACGCGCTTCACGTCCCGCCGGCCCGGCGGTAGAGGTCTTTGGCCTGACTGAGATTTGATACAGCCGCGCGAACTGATGCAAGTTCGGGCTCTGATCGTCGTGGGCCGGCGGACATCCCGCTGCGCGCGTCGGAACTAGAAGCCCAGCGTCAGCTGCGCACTGCCACCGGGGCGGCGGAAGTGTCCGACCTCGAGCGACGCATCCCGTCCGGTGTTCAATCCCGTCCGGCGACAGGCCGCCTGGAAGCGGACCCGCAGCATATCGGCGAATGGGCCCTCACCGCGCATGCGGCTGCCGAAGCGCGGATCGTTTTCGCGCCCATTGCGCATCTGGCGGATCAGAGACAACACATGCGCGGCACGGTCCGGATAGTGCGCATCGAGCCACTCGCTGAACAGCGTGCGCAGCTCGTAGGGCAGTCGCAGCAGAACATATCCGGCCCATCGTGCGCCCGCCGCGGCGGCGGCCTCGAGAATCCGCTCCATCTCGTGATCGGTGAGCGCCGGGATCACCGGCGCGACCAGCACACCGGCGGGAATGCCGGCTGCAGTGAGTTCACGCACCGTGCGCAACCGCGCTGCCGGTGATGCCGTCTGAGGCTCCATGCGCCGCTTCAATTCGGCATCGAGTGTCGTGATGCTGATGCCAACCTGCACCAGATGGTCCTGCGCCAACACGCTGAGCAGATCGAGCTCGCGCAGCACCAACGCGCTCTTGGTGATGATGGTGACGGGGTGGCGGCAGGCCGCGAGCACCTCGAGAATCGCGCGGGTGACGCGCAGCTGGCGCTCGATGGGCTGATACGGATCGGTGTTGGCGCCGAGCGTGATGGGCTTGCATCGATACCCGGGCCGCGCGAGCTCGCGCTGCAGGAGCTCGGCGGCGTCCGCCTTGTAGAAGAGCTTGGTTTCGAAATCCAGCCCCGCCGAGAGCCCCATGTAGGCGTGGCTCGGCCGCGCATAGCAGTACACGCACGCATGACTGCAGCCACGATACGGATTGATCGACTGCTCGAACGGGATGTCGGGCGAATCGTTGGTGGTGATCAGCGCACGGGCATGCTCGGCCGTCACGGTGAGCGGCGGACCGTCGGTTGCAGCCTCCTGGAACCAGCCGTCGTCGACGGCCTCGGCGCTGTGCCGCTCGAATCGGCCGGCGGGATTGGAGAGCGCGCCGTGTCCGGGGATCACCGTACCGCCACGCAAGGGAGAAGCCATGGCAAGACTGTACAAATGTACAGCTCGTTTGTAAAGACCGCGCGGACCGCGGGATCTGGCCGTAGCGAGGCGTGACACAGGGTATGTCGCGCCGCGGTCGCACGGAGGCCCGCTCGGCGGAGTCGGATCGCCCCGTCCTGGTGCGCGCCGCGGCGCATGTCGCGCCATAATGGTGCGCGCCCCCGACCGACCCGATCCTGCGCATGCACAGACTCAGGCAGTTACGGGCATTCCCCCCATGGCACGAAAGCTGCAAAATCCGCCGTGGCAAGATTGACCGGTCCGCGGGAGATCCCCCGCGCGACCGCACGTTACGCTAGAGACTGCCCCTACCGGAGAGCCCGCACATGAAACTGGTCACCGCGATCATCAAACCGTTCAAGCTCGACGACGTGCGCGCCGCACTCTCGGAGATCGGGGTCTCGGGCATGACGGTGACGGAGGTGAAGGGCTTCGGCCGCCAGCGCGGGCACACCGAGCTGTACCGCGGCGCCGAGTACGTGGTGGACTTCGTGCCAAAGACCCGGATCGAGGTGGCCGTGCGCTCCGACCTGGTCGATGCGGTGATCGAGGCCATTCTGAAGTCGGCCAAGACCTCCAAGGTCGGCGACGGCAAGATCTTCATCACCGATATTCAGCGCGTGATCCGCATCCGCACCGGGGAGACCGACGAGGCGGCGCTGTAATGCCCTGCTGAGGCGGGGCCGCCTGCGCGGGCCCGCCTCAACTCAAGCGCGCACCATCCGCATGGGTCGCGCATTGCGCTCGATGCCGAGCGCGCCGCTGCGGACCACTTCGAGCAGCTCGGCGCTGCGGGCCAGTTCGGCCTCGAATGCATTGACCTCCGCCTCGCTGGCGGTCAGTTCCACGATGAACCCGTCCGGTGCCGGATCGAGCACCCGTCCGCCGGTGCGCACCACGTAACCGCGTACCGCATCGACCTGATCAGGCCGCACTTTGACTTTGAGCAGGATCAGCTCGCGTTCCAGGTGCTCGCCCCGAGTCATGTCCTCGATGCTGACCACGTCGATGAGCTTGTACAGCTGGTTGACGATCTGCTGAATGACCGCATCGGACCCTTGGGTCACCAGCGTCAGGCGCGAGACGGTCGGATCGTGCGTAGCGGCGACCGAGAGCGACTCGATGTTGTAGCCGCGAGTGGCGAACATGCCGGCGATCCGGCTGAGCGCGCCGGCTTCGTTCTGCAGCAGGATGGCGATGATGTGGCGCATGGGCTTCCAGAGAGAATCGGGCGGGACGGCAGCAGAATAATGGATCGCGCCGGCAGCGGCCATGCGCGCGCCCCGCGGAGCGCAACTTCCGGCCGGCGGACCGACCTGCTAGTCTCGCAGCATCTCCCTTTTTTCCGGAACCCTGCCGCCGCCACATGAGAGCGCCGCCATGATCACGACCGTCCCCGACTCCAGCCACAGCGCCCACCCGCTCGCCGGGCAGAAGATGTCCGGCGCCCGGATGATCATGCAGGTGCTGGCCGACGAGGGGGTAGAAGCGATCTTCGGCTACAGCGGGGGGGCGATCCTGCCGACCTACGACGCGGTATTCCTCTATAACGAGGAACAGCAGCGTGCCGGCGGGCGGCAGATTCCGCTGATCGTGCCGGCCAACGAGCAGGGCGCGGGCTTCATGGCCGCCGGCTTCGCGCGCGCCACCGGCCGGGTCGGAGTGTGCCTGGTCACCTCCGGTCCCGGAGCTACGAACACGGTGACCCCGGTGCGCGACTGCATGGCCGACTCAGTGCCCATCGTCGTGATCTGCGGACAGGTCTCGCGGGCGGCCATCGGGACCGATGCATTCCAGGAGGCCCCGGTCACCGCCATCATGGGCTCGGTGGCCAAGCACGTCTTCCTGGTCACCGAGCCGGAGCGCCTCGAGGCCACCATGCGCACCGCCTTCGAGCTGGCCCGCACCGGGCGGCCGGGCCCGGTTGTGGTCGATGTCCCGAAGGACGTGCAGAACTGGGAGGGGTGTTTCCAGGGATCGGGCACGCTCTCGATTCCCGGATACCGCCGGCGCATGCAGGCGCTCACCGAGCGGCGCCTCGACTCGCGCGCCGCGGCGCGCTTCTTCGAGATCCTCGCCGAGTCGCGCCGGCCGCTGATCTACGCCGGCGGCGGGGTCATCCACGGCAACGCCGCGCAGGAGCTGCTGGAGTTCGCGAACACCTTCGAACTGCCGGTCGTCACGACGTTGATGGGCATCGGCGCGATCGACACGACGCACCGGCTCTCGATGCGCATGCTCGGCATGCACGGCGCGGCGTTCGCCAATTACGCGGTGGAAGACTGTGACTTCCTGATCACGGTCGGTGCTCGGTTCGATGACCGAGTCGCCGGCGTGCCGGCGAAGTTCGCGCCCAGCGCCCGGCGCATCGCGCACCTGGACATCGACAGTGCCGAGATCAACAAGGTCAAGCGCGCTCACTGGAGTCACGTCGGAATGCTCCCCGAGGCCCTGCACGCGCTCAGCGCGCATGGCCGCAAAAGCGGATTTCGCGCCGATCTCACCGAGTGGCATGCGCACCTCGATGCACTCAAGCGCCGCCACGCGATGAATTACGACCATGACAGCGAGCGCATCCAGCCCTACTACGTCATCGAGCAGATCAACCGGCACACCGGCGGGGAGGCCATCATCACCACCGGCGTCGGCCAGCACCAGATGTGGGCCGCGCAGTACAGCGACTTCCGCCGGCCGCGCCTGTGGCTGACCTCCGGCAGCATGGGCACGATGGGATTCGGCCTGCCGGCGGCAATCGGCGCGCAGCTCGCCCATCCTGACAAGCTGGTGGTGGATATCGATGGAGACTCGAGCATCCGCATGAACATCGGGGAGCTCGAGACCGTCACCACGTACGAGCTGCCGATCAAGGTCGTAGTGCTCAACAACTGCGGCGACGGCATGGTCAAACAGTGGCAGAAGCTCTTCTTCAAGGGCCGGCTCTCGGCGAGCGACCGCTCATTGCACAAGAAGGACTTCATCCGCGCCGCCGAGGCCGACGGCTTTCCGTACGCCGTGCGGCTCGAGCGCAAGGCCGACGTGCCGCGCGTCATCGAAGAATTCCTGCGTTTCCCCGGTCCGGCCTTTCTTGAGGTCATGATTGACCCCGATGCCGGCGTATACCCGATGGTCGGCCCCGGACAGACCTACTCAGAGATGATCACCGGCGAGTTCATCGCCTCGCGACACGAGGTGAACATCACTCCGCCGGGGCCGTCGGAGATGTTCTGAGCTGAGGAGCGAACATGAAATACCTGCACACCATGGTCCGTGTCACGGACCTGGACGCCTCGCTGCGCTTCTACTGTGATGCGCTCGGCCTCACGGAGCTCTCGCGCAAGGACTACCCGCAGGGCCGTTACACCCTGGTCTTCCTCGCCGCCCCGGGTGATGAGAGCGCCCAGGTGGAGCTGACCCACAACTGGGATCCCGAGGCCTATACGGGCGGCCGCAACTTCGGCCACCTCGCCTATGCCGTCGATGACATCTACGCTGCGTGCGAACGCCTGCAGCGCCACGGCGTGACGATCAACCGGCCGCCGCGCGACGGCCACATGGCGTTCGTGCGCTCGCCGGATCAGATTTCCATCGAGCTGCTGCAGCGCGGCGGACCGCTGGCGCCGGCCGAGCCCTGGAAGTCGATGCCCAACACCGGCCACTGGTAATCGCGCGCGTCCCGCCGATGGACGCGTCGACTGCCGTCCTGGAACGCTACCTGCGCGAGCGGATTGCATTGACCGCGCCGCTCGGGGTGCGCGTTGCCGAGGCGAATCTCGAATGCGTGCGGCTCAGCGCGCCGCTGGCGGCAAACATCAACCACAGCGGCACGGTGTTTGGCGGCAGCGCCGCGGCCGTTGCGACCCTCGCCGCGTGGAGTCTGCTGCACCTGCGGCTCGCTGCCGCGGACATCAGCGCCCGCACGGTGATCCAGCGCAGCCGCATGGAATATGACCGTCCCATGACAGGGGACTTCGAAGCACTCTGCCGGCTGACCGATCCGCGGGACTGGGAACGATTCACCGGCATGCTGGCACGGCGGGGGCGCGCGCGGCTGTCCCTGCAGGCAACGCTGTATTGCGCCGGGCAGCCCGTCGGGCGCTTCGAGGGTGAATTCGTCGCGCTGGGCGCAGCGTACGCCACACCCGACCCGGCGGAACCGTGAAGTGCCAAGCTCGGCATGGAACTGCAGCACAACACGGTGCACAATGACGCGGTCGTCGACGCACAACCGTACGCCGATGACGCACCGGGACAGAACGTCAGACCGTGGGGGACCGTGGCCATGAGTCAAACCGACCTGCGGGGCCAGTTCGTTTGGCACGAGTTGATGTCGCCAAACGCTCAAGCCGCCGCCGCCTTTTATTCGAATGTGCTGCCCTGGACGAGCGAATCGTCCACGGTGCCGGGGTACATCCTGTGGATGAACGGGCCGGCGCGGCTCGCCGGCCTGATGCCCCAACCGTCGGCGGTGCGCGGCAACGGCACGCCGCCGAACTGGCTGGTGTACGTCGCCACGCCCGAAGTCGACGCCACCGTTGAGACGGCGCAGCAACTCGGCGGCAAACTGCTGAAGTCCCCGACCGACATCCCGGGCATCGGCCGCTTCGCCGTTCTGTCCGATCCGCAGGGCGCAGCGTTCGCGGTGTTCACGCCGGCGATGAGCGCACCGCTCGACGCGGCCGCCCTGTCCGCGGGCCGTTTCTCCTGGCACGAACTGGCCACCACCGACCCGGACCGGGCGCTCGCGTTCTATGCCCCGCTGTTCGGCTGGACCCGTGGCCCCGCGCACGACATGGGCGCCGGGGGCCTGTATCAGATCATCGAGCATGCCGGCGTGCCGATCGGCGGCGTGCACGTGTTGCAGGATCCCTCCAAGCCGCCGCGCTGGTTGAGCTACGTGCGCGTCGAGCGCATCGAGGCGGTGCTCGCGGCCGTCCAGGCGCACGGCGGACGCGTATTGAACGGTCCGCACGTCGTGCCGGGCGGCGACCGTGTCGCCCAGATCATGGATCCGCAGGGCGGCACGATTGCGCTGCACGAACCGGGACAGGCCCGGGCGGCCGCGCCAACGCGGCATGCACGCCCCGCCAAGCGCGCCGCCCGCAGGCCGCGCAAGGCCGCGGCCAAGCGCACTGCGAAGCGTGCGACACCGCGCGTGAAACGTACGGCGAAGCGCTCAGGCGCGAGAGCCGCCCCGAAGTCGGTGCGCACCCGGACAAAACCGCCGGCCCGAACCGCGGCCGCACGCAAGACGGCAGCCCCGCGCACCGCGAAGCGGTCGAACGCGAAAGCCGGTGGCCGCCGGCGCCTCAAGGCGGCCGCGCCGCGACCGGCAGCGCGCAAGCCGCGCGCCGCACGCGTGCGTGCGAAAAAGACCGCGTCCCGAGCCCGCCGCACGCGCCGCTGAAGTCACCGGGCCGCCGTCGAACGGCGGCCCGGTGACTTCTGTGCTTGATTTCGCTTAATCCCGCCTGCCGCCTGCGGCACAATGGCGCTCGATCATGCCGAACCGCAAATCATCTCCGCTGCCGCGCGCCGCGGTGCGCATCCGCCGCGGCTACTTCGAGTGCCGCTTCGGACAGCTGCACGTCCATCACGCCATCCCCGGCGGCGGCGGCTTCGAGGAAGCCACGCCACTGCTGGCGCTGCACCCCGCCGGCCACTCCGGGCAGCTGTACGGGGCGCTGCTGGCCGCATTGGGCGAGGACCGCTCGGCGTTTGCGCCCGACCTGCCCGGATTCGGTCAATCCGACCGTCCCGGTGTGCTGTCGTTCGGCGAGCTCGCTGCCGCCCTCGGCGATTTCCTCGACACCATGCGGCTGCGCCAGATCGACGTGCTCGGCTGCGGCCTCGGCGCTCACGTCGCCCTCGAATTGCTGGCCGCTCACCGTGCCGTGCGGCGCGTGATCATTGCCGCGCTGCCCACCGTTGCGACGCCCCCGCCACCGCGCGGCGCAGAAACGGCCGATGAGTTCCTGCGCGCAGTCTGCCGCAGCGCACGCGCCGACTGCGGTGCCGACGCCCCGCCGGAGGCGCTCTTCTCGGCCTGCGGGGAGCGGCTGCAGCACGCCGCGGCGGCGGCACAGGCCGGAATGCTCGAGCAGACGCGTCCGCTGCGCGAGCGGCTGCGCGCCGTGACCCACCCTCTGCTGCTTCTGCATGCGCCGGAACATCCACACGGGTTCGCGCTCACCGCCGCCGATTTGCCGCCGCAGACGCAGCGTGGCGCGTGCGGCGGCATCGCGGCGCTCGGGGTCGGTGCAGCGCCGCTCGTCGCCACGATCCACTCCTTCCTCACGGCCTGAGCGCTCATGGTCAGCCCCTACATCGAACAGATCCTCAAGGCGCGCGTCTACGACGTCGCGATCGAATCGCCGCTCGAACCGGCCCCACGGCTCTCCGGGCGCATCGGCAACGAGGTGCTGCTGAAGCGCGAGGACCTGCAGCCGGTGTTTTCATTCAAGCTGCGCGGCGCCTACAACCGTATCGCGAAGCTGTCGGATTCCGCCGCCCAGCGCGGCGTGGTGTGTGCCTCGGCCGGCAACCATGCCCAGGGTGTCGCACTCGCGGCACGGCGGCGCGGGATCCGCGCGGTCATCGTGATGCCGCAGACCACCCCGCAGATCAAGATCCAGGCCGTCGGCGCGCTCGGCGGCGAAGTCACGCTGCACGGCGATGACTATGACTCCGCCTTCGAGCACGCGCTCGCCCTCGCCCGCGAGCACAATCTGGTGTTCGTCCATCCGTTCGACGATCCGGACGTCATCGCCGGCCAGGGAACCATCGCGGTGGAATTGGCGCGCCAGACCGGCGGTCACCTCGACGCCCTGTTCGTCCCGGTGGGCGGCGGCGGCCTCATCGCCGGGGTGTCGGTGTATCTGAAGTACCTCTATCCGGGCATCAGGATCATCGGCGTCGAACCCCAGGACGCGGCCGGCATGTACGAGTCGCTCAAGGCCGGCCGGCGCGTCACGCTCGAGCGGGTCGGCCTCTTCGCCGATGGCGTCGCCGTGAAGCGGATCGGAGAGGAGACCTTCGAGCTGTGCCGCAAGCACGTCGATGAAATCATCCTGCTCGACAACGACGAAATCTGCGCCGCGATCCAGGACGTGTTCGAAGACACCCGCTCGATCGTCGAGCCGGCCGGCGCACTCGCCGTGGCGGGCCTGAAGAAGCTGGCCGCTCGCGAGCACTGGCGGGGCAGGCGTTTGGCGGCGATCACCAGCGGTGCCAACATCAATTTCGACCGGCTGCGCCACGTGGCCGAGCGGGCCGATCTCGGCGGGGAGCGCGAGGCGCTGCTCGCGGTCTGCATCCCGGAGCGGCCGGGCAGCTTCCGCCAGTTCTGCGAGATCCTCGGCCGGCGCAGCATCACCGAGTTCAACTATCGCTATGAGAGCGAAGCGGCCGCGCACGTGTTCGTCAGTTTCTCGCTCGCGCGCGGGCGCGCCGAGAAAGACGGCGTGGTGCAGGCGCTGCGCGCAGGGGGCTATACCGTCACCGACATGAGCGAGAACGAGATGGCCAAGCTGCACGTGCGCTACATGATTGGCGGCCGGGCGCGCGGCATTCGCGATGAGCTGCTGTATCGGTTCGAGTTTCCAGAGCGGCCCGGCGCGCTGCTGAAGTTCCTCGACGCAATCGGCTCGCGCTGGAACATCAGTCTCTTTCACTATCGCAATCAGGGCACCGACTATGGACGGGTGCTCGCCGGCATCCAGGTCCCGGCGCCCGAGCGCGAGGAGTTCCTGCAGCACCTGAATGATCTGCACTACGAGTACGCCGACGAGACGGGCAACCCGGCGTACCGGATGTTCCTCGGCGCCTGAACGGTCGGCCGGACCCGCAGCGCGCGGGTCAGCCGTGGATGTAGCTTTCCAGCTGCTCGATCGTGCGCTGCTGGTCCTCGATCACCGATTTGACCAGATCGCCAATCGACACCACGCCGATCACGCGGCCGGTGTGAACCACCGGCAGGTGGCGGATGCGCCGCTCGGTCATCAAGACCATGCAATGCTGAACCGTGGCATCCGGGGCGACCGTCAGAACCGGCGAGCTCATGATGTCCGCCACGGGAGTCTGTGCCGAGGCGCGCCCGCGCAGGACGACTTTGCGCGCATAGTCCCGCTCGGACACGATGCCGGTGAGCACGCCGTCGCGCATGACCAGCAGGGCGCCCACGCCGTGTTCGGCCATGGACCGCACGGCCTCCAGCACCGGCGCGTCCGGCGCGATGCTGTAGAGCGCGGACTTCTTCGACTCGAGCAGGTGGCGCACGGTAATCATGTCAGCCTCCTCCCGGGCACGCCGCGGCGTGCCGCGATCGTGAATGTACAGGCAGCGTACGCCTACCGGGGCGCGACCGCCACAGTCAGGCTGACGTCGGCGCTCACCTGGAGGCTGCCGGATTCGATGGGCGTAGCCGGCGCCATGCGCTGCGCCCGCAGCACTTGCCCGAAGAGCATCGGCGCAGGCGTTCGCACTGCGCCGCCGGACTGGCGCACCTCGAGGATACGCACGATGCGAAGGCCCAGGGCGGCTGCAAGCGCACCAGCCGCCGCACGTGCCCGACGCGCCGCCAACGTCAACGCCTGAACCCGAGCGACCTCGGGATGACGCAGGGCGAAATGAAGGCTCTGCTGCACGTTCGCGCCGGCCTCATTGGCCGCATCGATCACGCTCCCGATGCGCTTGAGGTCATCGAGCCGCACGCGCACGAGATTGGTCACCGTGTAGCCGGTGACGGCGGGCGGTTTGCCGGTATTGGAATACTGGTACTGGGGCGCCACCGAGTAGTCGGCCGTCGTCAGCTGCGCCTCGGGGCCCGCCGCCTTGCGCACGGCGGCCAGGACGTTCGCGACACGCGACGCATTGTCCGCGGCAGCGACTTTCGGCTGAAGCGCCTCCGTCCGCACACCCACGTCGATATACACGCGGTCCGGCGCCGGGTCGACGGTCGCCCCGGCACTCACCTGCAGCGTGGCCGGCGCCGGCGCCCCGTGGGGCACAGCGGCCAGCGCGAGCGTCGGCGTGAACGCCAGCGCGAGGATGAGCAGATGTTTCATCGGCGCAGTCTCCTGGTCAGTCCTTGGAATCCGTTGGCGGCACGCCCTTCAGCCGAGCAGTTTCTCGCGCCGGTACAGCCGGCCGGCGAAAAACGTCAACACCGCACCGAGGGCGAGCGTCACGCCGGCCGAGATCGCCAGATCCGCCGCCGGCAGCGGCTGGGCGCGCAGCAGACTCATGATGATGAAGTGCTGACTGAGCGAAGGCACGGCCATCAGTGCCGGCCGCGGCCGCAGCCCCATGATATTCGCAAAAATCAGCGGCAGCGTCGGAATCAGCAGCACCAGCCCGACATACGTCTGCGCTTCGCGGTAACTGCGCGTGTAGGCGGCCACGAGCGTCATCAGTGCGGCACCGGCCGGGATGAGCGGCACGCAGCCGAGCACAATGCCGGCCGCCACGGCCGGACCGAAATTCGCGCTCATGCCGAGCCGGTCGAGCCCAATGTGGTGCAGCGCGAACGCGAAGGCGGTGACCGTCAGCACCAGTGACACCATCATCATGGCGCAGGCGGCGAGCATCTTGCCGTACACCAGGTGCTCGCGCCGGACCGGCGTGGCCAACAGCGGCTCGAGCGAGCCGCGCTCGCGCTCCCCGGATGTGGCGTCGATCGCGATGTACAGTCCGCTCATCAACATCGTCAGCAAGATTGCGTAGCTCAGCATACCGAGCACGAGCGCCGCCCGGCTCTGCGGCGTAGAGATGTCGATGGCATGCAGCGCAATCGGCGCGAGCAATTGCGGATCGAGGCCGCGGGCCACCAGACGCAAGCGGGCGATGGTGCCGCCGTACAGACCCATCAGACTCGCGAGCCGCTGCATCCGGCTCTGCACCGCACGCTCGGACTCATCGGCATACAGGCGCAGCGGTGCAGGCTTGCCGGCGGCGAGCCGGGCGCCGAAATCGCGCGGAACGTACAGCAGCGGCCCATGCGAACGTTTGACCAGCGCGCGCGCCGCGGCTCGGTCGACCTGCACGGTGCGGATGTGAACCCGGTACTGGCGCAGGAACTGAAGCAACTGCGGGGCCCGCTCGGCATGCGCCACCGTCAGGACGATCGGCCGGTCGCCGGCGGTGCCGCCGTGGCGGATCGCCATCGAGAGCGCCACGGAGATCAGCGCCGGCATGAGCAGCGGCCCGATCACCAGCGTCGTGAACAGCGAGCGGCGATCGCGCAGCGTCTCGCGGAACTCCTTGCGAAAGACCCGCCAGATCGATCTCATGCGGACGGCTCCGGCGCGCCGAGGCCAGCCAGGCGCACGAATGCCTCCTCCAGCGATGCGGTGCCGGCGCGCGCCTGCAGCTCCTGCGGCGGGGCCTGCACGACGACCGTGCCGGCGGCAATGATGATGAGTTCATCGCACAGCGCCGCGACCTCCTGCATCACATGGCTGGAGAAGAGGATGCAGTGTCCCTCGGCACGCAGCTCAGCCAGCAGCCGCCGCAACGTGCGCACCGCCATCACGTCGAGACCGTTGGTGGGCTCATCGAGCAGCAGGTTGCGCGGCTGGTGCACGAGCGCCCGGGCGAGTGCGGTCTTGACCCGCTGACCCTGCGAGAAGCCCTTCGCCGGACGATCGGCGAACGGCTGCATCTCGAGCCGCTCGATCAGTTCCTCAGCGCGCGCACGGCGCACGCCACGGGTCAGTCCGTGCAGCGTGCCGAAGTACTCGATGTTTTCGCGCGCCGTCAGGTTCGGGTACAGGCCCGCGCCGTGCGGCAGCACGCCCATGCGTCGCCGCGCCTCAAGCGGATCGGTGCGGATGCTCACGCCGTCGACCCAGGCGTCGCCGCCGTCCGGGGTGAGCACGGTGTAGAGCATGCGCAGCGTCGTGGACTTGCCGGCGCCGTTGGGGCCGAGCAGTCCGGTGATCCGGCCGTCGCCGGCACGCAACGTCACGCCGTTGACCGCGGTCACGGTGCCGAACCGCTTCACCAGCGCGCGCGCCTCGATCATGGGCCGGGCCCGTTCAAAGTCAGAAAAAACGGCGGCGGGTGCAGCCGGCGGATGCAGTCGGTGTTCAGGCCCCTCACCGAGCCGCGCGCGATGAACCGGGCCATCAGCCCACCGACGCACGGATCAAGCAACTGTCCGTGCCCGAAACCCGGCACCACCAGATCGAGGCTGTGCGGATAGCCGCGCGCCGCCTCAGCGGCGTAGCGCGGCGGGGTGATCGGATCGTTGCTCCCCGACAGCAGCAGCACCGGCACGTTCGAATGCAACGGCGCGTGAAAGTCGGCCGCGACCGGTCCTCGGGGCCAGAGCTTGCAGACCGTCGCCAGGTCCCGCAGCGGCGCGAGGCCGAGGAAAGTACGGCGCATCGCCGCACGCTGCTGGGCGCTCACCCGATAGAACGGCACGTCCTCGGAGCAGACCACGGTGTTGTTCATCCCCGCGGCGACGGCGCCACTGTACAACCGGTCGATGAGCAAGAACTGGCCGGCGAGCGGCGCATAGTTGCCCGCCTCGGCCGCGTGCAGATCGAGCGGCAGCAGCGCCGCGAGCGCCGGGGTGTAGCTGGCGAGCCGCAGCACCTCGCCCAGCTGGTACGTCGTCATGCGCAGCCGAACCGGCGTGCCCCGGGTCGGGTCTGGCACGCTCAACGTGACCGGATGGGCGGTGAGCGTGGCGCGCACGCGCCGGAACGCCCGGAGCGGATTGCCGAAGCGGGCCCGGCAAGTCCTCTGCGCGGCGCAGTCCCCCAGAATCCGCCGCACCGCCCGCTGTGCGCTCAGGGCACTCAGCGCGCCGATCGGCAGCTGCGGTGGCACCACCCCGTCGAGAATCATGGCGCGCACCCGCTGCGGGAAGCGGCGCAGGTATTCCTGTGCCACGACGGTGCCGTAGGAGGAGCCGTACAGGTCGATCCTGCGGTACCCGAGCGCAGCCCGCACCCGATCGAGGTCCTCGACCGCCAGATCCGTCGTGTAAAAGCGCACGTGTGCGTGGGTGCGCAGGCTACGCAGACAGCGCTCGGTCTCTGCGGCGATCGCCGCCTGCGTGGGCGGACCCTGTGGGTCGCGCCCGCGACCCCGCCGCCGCGGACAGACCAGGGCATTCGAGCCGCCCGTGCCCCGCTGATCGACGAGCACGATGTCGCGGTCGCGATGAATCCCCGCGAAGGCGCTCGCCACCCCGGCATAAAAGGTGCTGGCCGCCTCCCCGGGGCCGCCGGCCAGGACGAACAGCGGGTCGGGCCGGGCCACCGTGCTCACGGCCTTCACCACGGCCACGGCGAGGCGAATCCGCCGGCCCTGCGGATCGGCCGGGTTTTCCGCCACGGCCAGGCGGCCGCACTCGGCTTTGACCAGCTGCAGCGCACCGCTCGAGCGCAGCTCGCAGGGAGCGAGCGGCAGGCGCGGCGCAGGCGCAGCGCGGCCGGCGGGGCTCGCCGCGAGCAGCATCAGCGCCAGGATCGGGACTGCGGGTCGCCTCACGGTTGCGCATGATAAAGCAAGGGCCGCGGCTGCGCCGTTTGGGCCTCACCGGGGTGTGCACTACACTATGCGGATGCGATTCACTCATCCGTTCGAGGTCATCGTGATCGGCGGCGGCCACGCCGGGACCGAGGCCGCCCTGGCGGCCGCGCGCATGGGCGCGCGCACGCTGCTGCTGACGCAGAACATCGAAACGCTCGGACAGATGAGCTGCAATCCGGCCATCGGCGGCATCGGCAAGGGCCACCTGGTCCGGGAAATCGATGCACTCGGCGGAGCCATGGGTCGGGCCGCCGATCGGGCCGGCATCCAGTTCCGCACCCTCAACGGCAGCAAGGGTCCGGCAGTGCGGGCCACCCGCGCGCAGGCCGACCGGCAGTTGTACAAGCAGGCGATCCGCTCGATCCTCGAGGCCGAGCGAAACCTTGTGGTGTTCCAGCAGGAAGTGGCCGACCTGGTGGTCGAGGGCGATGCGGTGCGTGGCGTCGTGACCGTCACCGGCATCGTGTTCGAAGCCCCGCGGATCGTACTCACCGTGGGCACCTTCCTCGGCGGGCGGATCCATGTCGGGCTCGATCAGTATGCCGCGGGCCGCGCCGGCGATCCGCCCTCCAACCGGCTCGCCGCACGGCTGCGCGAACTGCCGCTGCGCGTCGGGCGGCTGAAGACCGGCACGCCACCGCGCCTGGACGGGCGCTCGCTCGATTACGGCGCGATGAGCGTGCAGGACAGCGACGACCCGCTGCCGGTGTTCTCCTTCCTCGGCCGGCCGCAGGAGCACCCGCCCCAGGTGTCCTGCCACATCACGCACACCACGGAGCGTACGCACGAGATCATCCGCGCCGCCACCGACCGCTCGCCGATGTTCACCGGCGTGATCGAAGGCGTCGGACCGCGCTACTGCCCGTCGATCGAAGACAAGGTGGTGCGTTTCGCCGAGCGCAGCGCCCACCAGATCTTCGTCGAACCGGAGGGTCTGGGCACGCACGAGATCTACCCCAACGGCATCTCGACCAGCCTGCCATTCGACGTGCAGGTGGCGCTGGTGCACAGCATCCCGGGTTTCGAGCGGGCGCATCTGACGCGCCCCGGGTATGCGATCGAGTACGATTACTTCGACCCGCGGGACCTGCACCTCTCGCTCGAGACGCGCCCGCTGCAGGGGCTGTATTTCGCTGGTCAGATCAACGGCACCACCGGCTACGAGGAGGCCGCGGCGCAGGGCCTGCTCGCCGGCATCAACGCCGCGCTCGCCGTGCGCGGGGAATCCCCGTGGGTACCGAAGCGCAGCGAAGGCTACCTCGGCGTGCTGGTCGATGATCTGGTGACCCGCGGCACGCGCGAGCCGTATCGGATGTTCACCAGCCGCGCCGAGCACCGGTTGCTGCTGCGCGAAGACAACGCCGATGAGCGCCTGACGCCGATCGGGCGGCGCCTGGGTCTGGTCGATGACGCGCGCTGGCAGGTCTTCGAGGCGAAGCGGCGCCACGTCGAACACGAAGTCGCGCGGCTGCAGGCACTGCGCGTGCATCCGCACAGCGTGGATTGCGCGTGGTGCGAGCGTGTGCTCGGCGCACCGCTCGGCCGCGATGTGTCGGCCTTCGAACTGCTGCGCCGCCCCGAGGTGTGCTACGAGATGCTGATCGAGATCACCGGCGGGCCGGTGCGAGGCGATTGCGAGGCCGAGTACGACGAGCGCATCCTCGCGCAGCTGCCCGCCCAGGTCGAGGCCCTCGCCAAGTACGCCGGTTACATCGAGCGGCAGCAGGACGAGATCGATCGCCAGCGCCGCAACGAGGAGACCCGTTTGCCCGAAGATATCGATTACGCCGAGGTCACCGGCCTGTCGCACGAGGTGCGTGCCCGGCTGAGCGAGTACCGGCCCGCGACGGTGGGCCAGGCCGGCCGGCTGCCGGGCGTGACGCCGGCGGCAGTCACACTGCTGCTGGTGCACCTGAAGAAGCGCGCGCTGGGCGCCGGAGCGCGCGTCGCATGAGCAGCTTCGTTCACCGTCTGCAGGACAGTTGGGCGCGCAACGACTCGCTGGTCTGCGTCGGACTCGATCCGGAGATCGAGCGCTTTCCCGAGCACATCGCGGCGCATGCCTCGCCGATCTTCCAGTTCAACAAGGCGATCGTCGACGCCACCGCCGATCTGGTGTGCGCCTACAAGCCGCAGTTCGCACACTACGCGGCCTATGAGGCCGAGGACCAGCTGCAGCGCACCATCCAATACATTCACGAGACGTACCCCGACGTCCCGGTGATTCTCGATTCCAAGCGCGGCGATGTGGGCAATACCGCTGAGCGCTACGCGAACGAGGCGTTCGAGCGCTACGGCGCCGATGCGGTCACGGTCAATCCCTACCTCGGCGGGGACTCGCTCGAACCGTTTCTCAAACATGCCGATCGCGGCGTGATCATCCTGTGCCGCACCTCGAACCCCGGGGCGCGCGACCTGCAGGACCTCACGGTGGATGCCGCCGGGCGGCGGCTCTATCACGTGGTGGCCGATCTGGCGGCACGGCAGTGGAACACCCGCGGCAATTGCCTCCTGGTGGTCGGTGCCACCTACCCGCAGGAGCTCGCCGAGGTACGGCGCATCGTCGGGGACATGCCGCTGCTCGTACCCGGCGTGGGCGCCCAGGGCGGCGATGTCGCTGCCGCGGTGCGCAGCGGCCAGACCGCCGCCGGGACCGGACTCATCATCAGTTCCTCCCGCGCAATCCTCTACGCATCACGGGGCGAGGATTTTGCGAGCGCGGCGCGCACGGCGACGGAGCGGCTGCGCAGCCAGATCAACGAACACCGACTCCGACCGGCTCGCTGAGGCGCCATGAACGCACGCCGGGCCCGCGGTGGCGCCGTCCTGCTCGCGCTCGCGGCACTCAGCGGCTGCGCGCCGCACCGCGGCGGCGCGGCGCGCGGACACGCCGGCACAGATATCCTGTTGCGCGGACTGGATCTCGAGCCGGACTCCCTCGATCCGCAGAAGGCCCGATCCGTCGAGGCACAACGCGTGCTGCGCGATCTGTGCGAGGGCCTGACCACCCTGAACCGCCGTGGCCGCCCCGCGCCCGGCATCGCCACGGGCTGGACGGTGAGCGCCGACGGCGAGACGTACACGTTCACGTTGCGGCACGACGCACGCTGGTCGACGGGCGCGCCGGTCGTTGCGGCCGATTTCGTCGCCGGGCTGCGCCGCCTGGTCGATCCGCGGACCGCATCGGCTTACGCCGCCGTGGTGAGCGTGATCCGCAACGCCCCGGCCATCATCGCCGGCCGCCTGCCACCGCAGGACCTCGGCGTGTCCGCCCCCTCGGCGCATACCGTCGTGATCCAACTGCGTACGCCCGCGCAGTATCTGCCTGCACTGCTCGCCCACCCGACCACGTGTCCCGTCGATCCGGCATTGCTGAGGCGGTACGGCGACGGCTACGCTCAGCCAGGCCACATGCCCTCCGACGGGGCGTTCACCTTGTCGCAGTGGGTCCACGGCTCGTACATCGAGCTGACCCGCAACCCCGACTACTGGCGCAACGGCCAGACGCGCCTCGCCGGGGTGCGTTACGTGATTTCCACCGACGAGAACGCCGAACTGGAGATGTACCGGGCCGGCGAGCTCGACATCATGGATGTGGTGCCGCGCGCCGAGATCGGCTGGGTCCGCGCACACCTCGCCAACCAGTTGCACCTTGCGCCGCAGCTCGGCACGTATTACTACGGCTTCAACCTGCGGCGCGCACCGTTCAAGGGGGCGCGGGGACTGCGTCGGGCCCTCGCGCTGGTCATCCAGCGGCGCCGACTCACCCGGGATGTACTGCGCACGGGCGAGCAGCCGGCCTACAGCTGGGTCCCGCCGGGCACCGACGGCTACCAGGTGCAGGCGCCCGCCTGGAGCCGCCTGCCCCTCGGCGCGCGCATTGCCGAGGCGCGCCGTCTGTATGCGGCCGCCGGCTACTCAGCAGCCCATCCGCTGCGATTCACGCTGCAGTACAACACCGGGGAGGTCCATCAGGATCTGGCGCTGGCAATCGCCTCGATGTGGCGCACCGCACTCGGAGTACGGGTGCGCCTGGTCCGCGAGGACTTCAGCACGCTCATGCACAACATCAGTACCGGCGAGGCCACCATGTTCCGCTCCAGCTGGGAGGCGGACTACAACGATCCGTACACCTTCGCGCAGTATTTCAAGAGCGACTTCGGCATCAACATGCCGCACTACGACAATCCGGCCTACGACCGGCTGGTCGATCGCGCCGAGTCGACGCTCGATCCGGCCAAGCGTGCCGCGCTGCTCGAGCGTGCCGAGCGGCTGATGCTGCACGACCAGCCAATCATCCCGCTGTACTTCTACGTGAGCAAACACCTGGTCAAGCCGCGCGTCACCGGCTGGTACGACAACCCCATGGATGTCACCTACAGCCGCGAACTCGGCCTGCGCGGTCCATCGCCCTGAGCGCCCCGGCCGCCCCTCCGGGCGCACGGTCACTTGCGCCAGAACGTGCGCGTAAACAGCACGATGACGCTGAAGATCTCCAGCCGGCCGAGCAGCATCGCGCAGGTGCAGATCCAGATCTGCGGCTCGGTGAGCGCGTGCAGATTCCACTGCGCATGCCCGGGCAACCCGTAGGCCGTATTGTTGATCGATGCGACGATCACGCGGAATGCCGAATCGAAGTCCATGCCGGTGAGCAGCATGGCGAACACCAGCAGCGCCACGGCCATGAAATACAGAAAGATGAAAGCGAGGATGCCGTCGGCGGCCCGCTCGGGAATCGGGCGGCGGCCGACGCGCACGGGCGCCACCGCGCTCGGGTGCACCAGCATCTTCAGTTCCCGCTCCGCCTGGCGCGTCAGCACGAGAGTACGGAACATCTTGATGCCGCCACCGGTGGTGCCGGTGCTGCATACGATGCCGGAGAGAAACAGCATCCAGATGGGTGCGAACACCGGCCAGCCGTGAAATAAGCCGTGCCCAACCGACACCCAGCCGGTGGTGGTGGCCATGGAAATCACGTTGAATGCCGAGTAGCGCAGCGCGGTATTGAAGTTCGAATAGATCCCGTTGAAGAACAGCAGCAGCGTCACACCGGCGACACTCAGCGACAGCACGATCGCCATCGCCTTGAATTCCGGGTCGTTGCGGTAGGGCTTGAGCGTCAGGCGCCGCAGCGCCACGAAATGGCGCGTGAAATTCATCGAGGCCGCGAGCATCAGCACCATCAGCACCACTTCCACCGCCGGGGAGTGAAAGTAGGCAATGCTGGCATCGTGCGTGGAGAATCCGCCGAGCGAGACGGCCGAGAACGCGTGGCAGATCGCATCGAACCACGTCATGCCGCTGATCCGCAGCGCGAAGATGCCGGCCGCCGTGAGCAGCACGTACACCAGCCACACTGAGCGGGCCGCCTCGGTGATGCGCGGCTCGAGCTTCTGGTCCTTCACCGGACCGGGCGCATCCGCCTTGTACAGCTGCATACCGCCGATGCCGAGCAGCGGCATCACGCCCATGGCCACCACGATCACCGCCAGACCACCGACCCAGATGAGCGAACAGCGCCAGAAGTTCAGCGATGGCGCGAGCGAATCGAGCCCCGTGAACACCGTCGAGCCGGTGGTGGTGAGGCCGGACATCGTCTCGAACAACGCACGCGCGAAAGTCAGTCCCGGCATGGCCATCAGCAGCGGCAGCGTTGCGACCGCCGCGAGCAGGATCCAGCCGACGGTCACCAGCATGAACCCGTCGCGCGGCTTCAGTTCGCGGCGGTATTTGTAGGTCAGGGCCGCGACCCCAAGACCAACGGTCGTGGTCAGTGCCGCGCACAGCAGAAACGTCGGCCACAGACCGTCGCCCGTGGCGAGCGAACACCCGATCGGGAGCGCATAGACCAGCCCAAAGGCGGCCAGGATCAACCCAAGGAAATAGATGATGCCGAGCATGCGCGGGCGATCAGGGTGCCGCCCGCATCAACAGGCGCTCCACCGCATCGATGTGGCGCCGGTCGGCGAGAAAGAGAATGAGGTGATCGTTGGTCTGAATGCGGGTGTCATGGTGCGCCATCAGCACCTGCTCGCCGCGCACGATGGCGCCGATCGAAGCGCCCTCGGGCAGCTCGATGTCCTGCACGGTACGGCCGACGACGCGCGAGCTCTGCTCCTCGCCCCGCGCCACCGCCTCAATCGCCTCCGCGGCACCGCGCCGCAGCGCGTGCACGCGCACCACCTCGCCGCGGCGCACATGCGCGAGCAGCGTCCCGATCGTGATCGTCTGCGGAGTCACCGCCACATCGATGCTGCCGCTTTCGATCAGATCGGCGTATGAAGATGCATTCACCAGCGCCATGACACGGCGCGCGCCGAGCCGCTTGGCCAGCATGGCCGAGAGAATGTTGGTCTCTTCCGAGTTGGTGATCGCCGCGAATACGTCGGCGCTGTCGATGTTCTCCTCGATCAGCAGTTCCTCATCGGCCGCGTCGCCGGACAGCACGATGGTGTTCTCCAGCTGCTCGGAGATCAGCTGCGCGCGCCGCGCGTCGTGCTCGACGAGCTTGACCTGCGCGCTGCGCTCCAGTGAGCGCGCCAGCCGCTGGCCGATGTTGCCGCCGCCGGCGATCAGAACGCGTCGCACGCGCGAATCCTCGCGCCGCAGCGCGCCGATCACGCTGTGCACGTCCTCGCTCGCGGCGAGGAAGAAGACTTCGTCACCCGCTTCGATGACCGAATCGCCCTGCGGCGGCACGAGCCGACCGGCGCGGTAGATCGCCACCACGCGTGTCTGGATCTGTCCGAGCAGCTCCGGCAACTCCCGCAGGCTGTGCCCGACCAGCAGCCCGCCGGGCTCGGAGCGCGCTCCGACGAGGCGCACTTTACCGGCGGCGAATTCGAGCAGCTGGAATGCGCCCGGGTGTTGAATGAGCCGCTCCAGGTATTCCGTGACGAGCTGCTCGGGACTGATGAACACGTCGACCGGGATCGCCGTTTCGCTGAACAGTTCCGGCCGTGAGGTGTACTCCGAGGAACGGATGCGCGCGATCTTGGTCGGCGTCCGGAACAGGCGGAACGCGACCTCGCAGGCGATCATATTGACTTCGTCGCTATTGGTCAGTGCAACCAGCAGATCCGCCTCGCCCGCGCCGGCCGCCTGCAGCACGGTCGGATGGGCCGCATTGCCGGCCACCGTGTGCACATCGAGCCGGTCCTGCAGATCCCGCAGCACATCCTCGTCATTGTCGACGACGGTGACGTCATTTGCCTCCTCGCGCGAGAAGTGGCGGGCGACCGTGCGGCCGACCTGACCGGCACCGAGGATGAGAATCTTCATAGGGGTTCCAGATTGGCGAACTGCATGACCAGCCACTTCGTGCCCTGGCGCTCGAAGTTGACCTGGACGCGTGCCTGCGGGCCGCTGCCCTCGAGGTTGAGAATCACACCCTCGCCGAACTTGCCGTGGCGCACGCGCGCCCCGAGCCGCATGCCGGGAATGGGCGGTTCGGAGCGCGGCCGGGGCGTCCCGTAGCTCGGCCAGCGCACCGGTGCGCCGTCGTAGGAGGATTCGCGGGCGAATCGTCCGCTCGCCACGGGCCGCGTCACCTGCAGCCGCGGCCGGATTTCCTCGATGAGCTCCTGTGGAGTCTCTTTGATGAAACGCGACGGCTGGCTGTAGCTGTCGATGCCGTGCAGGCGGCGTTGTTCGGCATACGTCAGATACAGCTGCTTCATGGCCCGCGTCATGCCGACGTAGCACAAGCGGCGCTCTTCCTCGAGACCGTCCAGGTCGCCGATCGAACGCTGGTGCGGAAACAGGCCGTCCTCCATGCCGGTGAGGAACACGATGGGAAACTCCAGTCCCTTCGCGGTGTGCAGCGTCATCATCTGCACGCAGTCTTCCCAGGCGTCGGCCTGGCCTTCGCCGGACTCGAGCGTCACGTGGGCGAGGAAGGCCTCGAGCGGCGGCAGGTCGGTGTCGAGCGAGTCGGTCTGGAAGCCGCGCGCGGCGCTCACCAGCTCCTCGAGGTTCTCCACGCGCGCCTCGCCGCGGTCGGCCTTGTCGCGCTTGTGGAATTCGATCAGGCCGCTCACCTCGAGCATACGATCGACCTGCTCGTGCAGCGCGAGGCCCTGCACTTCGGCGCTCAGGCGCTCGATGAGCTCGAGAAAGCCCCGCAGTGCCGCCGAGGCCTTCGGCCCGAGCGCATCGCCCGCGACGGTGGCTTGTGCGGCCTCCCACAGCGGACTGCCCGCTGCGCGGGCCGCAGCGCGCAGCGTCTCGAGGCTCTTTGCGCCGATGCCTCGGGTCGGCAGGTTCACCACCCGCTCGAAGGAGGCGTCTTCGCGCCGGTTGGCGATCAGACGCAGGTACGCGAGCGCATCCTTGATTTCCGCGCGCTCGAAGAATCGCAAGCCGCCGTACACCCGGTAGGGAATGCGGGCCGAGAGGAACATCTCTTCGAATACCCGCGACTGGGCGTTCGAGCGGTAGAGGATCGCGACGTCACGATGCAAGCCGCCGTGGGCGACATGCTCACGGATGCGCTGGCAGACGAATTCCGCCTCGTCGCGCTCGTTGAAGGCCGCATAGACCCTGATCGGCTCTCCATCATCACCACTGGTCCAGAGCGTCTTGCCGAGCCGGCCGGAATTATTGGTGATCAACCCGTTGGCCGCCGCGAGAATCGTGCCCGTCGAGCGGTAGTTCTGCTCCAGGCGGAACAGCTTGAGCGCCGGGAAATCACGCCCAAACTGCTGCAGATTCTCCACGCGCGCGCCGCGCCACCCGTATACAGAGTTGTGCGTAACAACGCCGTTCGCAATGTAATTGTGTGTACGATCGACGTTCAGATCAAAGACGTCAGTATTTGACTCCTGGTACTCAACTCGTTCCACAATATCGAATCCAGAATGATGAGTCGCCATGGCCATTCCAGGCCGAATAGCCGCAGCACGAACGA
>Ga0315298_1002474_pt1 | contig 31250 bp, 38 predicted proteins | sample WHS_1_MG_FD_203077 | JGI IMG/M metagenome (GOLD analysis project Ga0315298, IMG submission 203077) | Extremophilic microbial mat communities from Washburn Hot Springs, YNP, Wyoming, USA - WHS_1_MG | ecosystem: Environmental > Aquatic > Thermal springs > Hot (42-90C) | place: USA: Wyoming... | reverse complement strand
AACAAGAGTTTTCTCTTTCTCATCGCTGAGAAAGAAAGTAAGAAGGTCTTTCCTCGCCCTTGCTCGGGGCAGGCTTTTTTGGTTACTTTTTCTTTGTTGCTGGAGACAAAGAAAAAGTAACAATCTAACCACAAATGTTGTGATTTAATAATTGGCCGATAAAGCAACGCCGACGGCTTTTCACAAGTCTGGCATGGTGTTGGGGTTGTCAAATTTCCCAAGAATGGGGAATCAATATGGTTTGCTAAATTAAGTTACTTTTTTTTAATTTTATGTTAAAATATAATGCTGGAGTTTTTATGAGAATTCGCACATCAGATATGGAAAGTTCTTTACCCCATGTAAGAAGGGCTGTTTATCCTGGTACCTTTGATCCACCAACGAACGGGCATTTTGATGTTGCAAAAAGGGCAACCTTGATTTTTGATGAAGTTATTATAGGAGTTACAGAAAATCCATCTAAAAAAGAGCTTTTTTCTTTGAAAGAAAGAATAGATATGCTTCATGTATTGTTTGACCAGGAGAAAAAGATAAAAATAAAGAGTTTTAAAGGACTTCTTGTTGATTTTGTCGTAAAGGAAAAAGCAATTGCAATAGTAAGGGGTTTAAGGGTTGTTTCTGATTTTGAGTATGAGCTTCAGCTTGCCTCTTTAAATCTTATGCTCAACAAGGCTGCAGAAACTGTGTTTTTTATGTCCAGTGAAGAAAATTTGTTCGTAAGTTCATCGATGGTTAAGGAAATAGCAAGACTTGGTGGAGACATTTCACAGAAGGTTCATCCTTATGTTCTTGAAAAATTAAAAATAAAATTTCGACATTAATTCATATGTGTTTTATTCTTTTTTAAAAAAGGGGATTTTTATGCTTGATTTTAAAAAGAAGATTCTGGATATTGTTAAGGCTTCTCCCGGGAGGCTTGTTCTTCCTGAGGGAGAGGATATCCGGGTTCTTAAGGCCGCAGAAATGATTGTAAAGGAGAGATTTACTTCGGAATTAATTGTTCTTGGAAATCCTGATTTAATGAAGAGTGAGGCCAGGAAAGAAGGAATTTCTCTAAAAGGTGTTACGCTTATGAATCCAATTGAATCGCCCGACTTGAATGACTATGCTCACACTCTATATGAATCAAGGAAAGCAAAGGGGATGCCAGAAGAAGAGGCTTTAAACTTAATGAAGGATGTTGTTTACCATGGTGCAATGATGGTTCATAAAGGGCGGGTGGATGCAATGGTATCGGGAAGCCTAACGCCAACTGCGAAGACGGTTAGGGCAGCTTTGATTGTTGTTAAACCAGCCGAGGGCATTAAAACTGTTTCTGGAAGTTTTGTGATGATAGTGCCAGATTGTCCTTATGGGTTTGATGGAGCCTTTGTGTATGCGGATTGTGGTGTTGTGCCGGAGCCGACAAGCGAGCAACTTGCGGATATAGCTGTTTCTTCTGCAGAAACATGCCGTAAGCTTCTTGGGGTGGAACCGGTTGTTGCCCTTCTTTCTTTTTCTACCCTAGGAAGTGCGGATTCTCCTTCGGTTATGAAGGTAAGAGAGGCTGTTAATATATTGAAGAACAGGAAAGTAAATTTTCTCTTTGATGGGGAGATGCAGTTTGATGCCGCGGTAGACTCTGAGGTAGCAAAGACAAAGGCGCCTTCTTCTAGTGTGGCAGGAAAGGCGAATGTTATGGTGTTTCCGGATTTAAATTGTGGAAATGTTGGATATAAGATTACTCAAAGACTTTGCAGGGCAGAGGCTTATGGTCCCTTGCTTCAGGGACTGAGCAAGCCTGTTAATGATCTTTCTCGTGGAGCTACCCCCGAAGATATTCTTGTTGTTTCGGCTATAACGGTGGCCCAATCTCTATAAAAAAGGAAATGCCTTGAGCAAGGGTAAACTTATTTTATCTTTTCTGGAAAAACATAAGGGTAATAAAGAAAGCTGTAATCTCTGTCCACGTCAGTGTGAAGCGAATCGCAGGGTTTCCTTGGGGGCTTGCAAGGAGCCTTTTTACCCAAGGGTTTCCAGTTTTCAACTGCACCATGGAGAGGAATTTCCTCTTTCGGGTTTTTATGGTAGTGGTACCATCTTTTTTTCCGGATGCAATTTAAATTGTGTGTATTGCCAAAATTTTCAAATAAGTCAACTTCATGAATTCTATAGGGAAGAAACTCCGGAAACTCTTGCGGGGATTATGCTAAAACTTCAGGAAAAAGGAGCACATAATATTAATCTTGTTTCTCCGACCCATTTTGTTTATGCAATTGTAGAGGCTCTAAAAATTGCCTACGAAAAAGGACTTGCTATACCCGTGGTATACAATACGGGTGGATATGATAGACCTGAAATTATTCGAGATCTGGAAGGGATAATAGATATATATCTTCCCGATGTAAAGTACTATTCTGAAAGTGTTTCAGAAAAGCTTTCGAATGTCTATAATTATTTTGAAAAAAACAGCCAGTCTTTGCTTGAAATGTACAGACAGATGGGGGATGAGCTTATAAAAGACGAAAATGGTATTGCAAAGAGAGGCCTGATGATCCGGCATCTTGTGCTGCCGGAATATATTGATGAATCGAAGAAAATACTTAGATGGATTGTAAATAATATTTCTGAAAATATTTATCTTAATATAATGGGGCAATATCACCCCTGTTATCTTGTAAATAAAAACTTTTGTTCCGAAATAAATAGGAAATTAACTAAGGATGAGTATGGTGAGGTGTTAAATTACGCCAGGGATCTGGGTTTTAAAAACATTGAATCGCAAATTTACCTTCCATAGAGGAGAAAGATTTGAAAGGGTTATTAAATTTTTCTTTTAAGGAATTAAAACAGGAATTGTCACAGGAAGGATTTCCGGTACGTATTGCGTACCAGATTTTTAACTGGGTATACAGAAAGTTTGTTTACTCTTTCGAGGATATGAGTGATATATCAAAGGAGATTCGTTTGAAACTTTCCGAAAAATATAAAATACTGGAGCTAAAAATTAAAGATAAAATCTCTTCTTCTGATAATGAAACGGTAAAATTTCTTTTTGAAACAGAGGATGGACTTTACATAGAAACTGTTATAATATCAGCCTTTGATGAAGGTACTTCGCTGGATGGTTCAAGACTTACTCTCTGTGTTTCTTCCCAGGTTGGATGCCCTCTTAATTGCAGATTTTGTGCTACTGGAAAGCTTGGCTTTAAAAGAAATTTAAGTGCGGGTGAGATAATTTCTCAAATTCTTCTCTCGGAATTATATATAAAAGAAAAAATTTTAAAAATCGACAAATCAAAAGGAAGGAAAATTTCAAACATAGTTTTTATGGGGATGGGAGAACCCCTTTTAAATTATGAAGAGGTATTAAAAAGCGTTCACATATTGAATTTTTCCGGTGGGTATAATCTTGGAAGCCGTCATATTACTATATCAACGGCCGGGATAATTCCGCTTATAGAGAAGCTTTCCCAGGAAAAAGAACAACTACGTCTTGCTGTTTCTCTTCACTCTGCAAATCAAAAGACTCGCGAGACTCTTATGCCAATTTCACGGGAGAATAAATTATCTCTTCTTGTTGAGGCGTTAGAAGAATATCAAAAGAAAACACTTCGCAGGATTACATTTGAGTATATATTAATTCCGGAATTAAATGATTCAGAAGAAGAGGTATTAAAGCTAAAAGAGCTTTTGGAAGGCCTGGATTATAACCTTAACATTATTGCCTATAACCCGGTAGAGGGTTTTTCCTGGAAGGTGCCTGAAAAAGAGGATATCGAAAACTTTACAGGCTTATTAAAAAAACACAGAATACCTTATGTTTTTAGAAAAAGTAAAGGTAGTGATATAAAGGCGGGCTGTGGGCAACTTGGTATGTACTGGAAAAATGGAGCCTAAGCAGGAACCATAAGGTCCTTAAAATTTATTCTAGGGAGTATTTGATACCTTTCTGGGATTCTGTTTAAAATTTCGTCATATATCTCCATTACGGATATAAGCGAGCTTTCTTTGTATATGATAAAATAGAGGGTATCTTCTTTTCCATCAAACACGAATAAGCTTTTTCCAAAAGGGAATACTTCCTGCCTCAAGTGGATTATTTTGTTAACAAACTTTTTTAACTGTATGATTTTAGGTTTTAATTTAAACTCAAACATTAATATTAATTTAATCCTGTTTATAATATTACCAATAGATTTTAGTAACTTTTTAAAAAATAATATCATTTTTATTTCCTTGCTTGATTGAGAATTAGCGTTCCATAGTTACATTTTGTGAACCGCAGAGAGGACAGCTTATTTCAAACATGTCATTTTCGTCATCGGTTTCGGTTATGTAGTCGTACCACTTATGGCCACAATCCTCACAGGAAAATCGCGCTTCAAGCTCTTCATCAATATCGTCAATATCTTCCTCCTCTTCTTCCTCATCCTCATTTTCATAAGTTTCCTTTTCATCTACGAAATCCGGGTTTTCTTCATCTTCGTCCTCTATGTATAGATCATCCAGGTCATCATAATCCTCATCAAAATCCAGGTTGTCCTCTCTTTCTTCATCTTTTGGTATAAATTGATCTACATAATCAAAATCGTCAAGATCATCGAATTCTGCATCATCAGATATGGAATTCCCCATCATATCTTTCATATACATAGACTTCTCCTCATTTTTTTTACAAATAATATTAATCTCTCTTCTGGATATGTCAAGAAAAATAGAATAATTTTTTTTGCAATTAATTGTTGACAGTATTATAATATACACCCTGTTTAAGAGGAGTTTCTTATGGAAGGATGCATATTTTGCAGGATTATTAAAGGAGAAATTTCCTCACAGAAAGTCTATGAGGATGATAGGGTGCTGGCTTTCAGGGATATTAATCCCCAGGCTCCTGTGCATATTGTCATTGTGCCAAAGGAGCATTTAGCGACGCTTAATGATGTGGAAGATTATTCTCTTTATGGAGATGTTTTTAAGGCTATAAAGAAAATAGCTCTTGATAACGGGCTTTCTGAAAAAGGTTATAGAGTCGTTGCTAATTGTAAGGAAGATGCGGGTCAGACAGTTTTTCATGTGCACTTTCATTTACTTGGCGGCAGAGTGTTTAAGTGGCCCCCGGGATAAAATACAAACTTTATAATAAAGAGGTGATGAGTAAATGCTTCTTATTGAATTAAGAGAAAATGAATCTGTAGATTCTGCACTTAAGCGCTTTAAGAAAGAAGTTGAGAAGGATGGGATTCTTACCGAGGAAAAAAAACATCGCTTTTATGAAAAACCATCCGAGGCGCGAAAGAAAAAAATCTCCACAGTGCAGAGAAAAATTGAGAAGAAGATTAGGAAAATGAGGCAGATGAGTAGATACATTTAAAAATTGGAGTTTTTTATGGCTCTGTTTGAAGATCTGCAAAGACAGTATATTGAAGCCAGAAAAAAGCAGGATAAGTTTCTCACAAATGTATATAGCATGCTTATTTCTGATTTGAAGTATGAAAAACTGAATAAGAATAAAGAGCTGGAAGATGGTGATGTTATAAGTTTTATTCAAAAAACAATCAAGCAGAAAAAAGAGGCTTTAGAGGAATTTGAAAAAGCTGGCAGAACAGATTTATCGGATAAGGAAAAGAAAGAAATAGAATTTTTAAAAACCCTTCTTCCTGAGATGATGAGTGAAGAGGAAATTAAGGCGGTTGTGGTTAAGGTAAAAGAAGAGCTTGGTGCTTCTTCCCCTTCGGATATGGGTAAGGTGATGAAAGAAGTAATGAATCAGGTAAAAGGCAGAGCAGATGGGAGTGTTGTAAAAAATATTGTAATGGAAGTTTTGAAGGGATAATAAAAATAATAGGTATATTTAAATAAAAAGCGGCGATATTTCGCCGCTTTTGTTTTTGGAGAAACTAATGTATAGAAAGCTTTTTCTTCTTTTTTTGCTGCAAATTTTTTTGTTTATGGGATGTACAGGAAAGGAGCGCACTGTTTTTGAATATTCTTATTTTAAAGAAGAAATAAAAAGCTGGGATGATGTTTTTTCTTCTCCTTCGCAAATAAGTCTGGAGATACTAAAAACTGGTGAAATTACAGTAAAGAAATCTGGAGTTATTAATTTGAAAAGCCCACTAATGAAGGGGGTAAAGGATGAAATACAGAAATATGGTATGTATGTATATTTGATATTTCATAAAAAAAGAGGCTATTTTTTAATAAATACAGGACTTGACAGTAGCTTTTATAAAAATCCTCATGGCAAATTCAAAGGCATTTTTGCTCAATGGCATCTTGACGATCGATTTTCACAAAAAGAAAGTGAAGGGATTGATGTTCAGCTTAAAAATAAGGGCATTAAGCTCCAGGGAGTATTTTTAACACATCTTGGAGAAAGTTTGTGCGGGGTGCTTTCATTGCCTTCGGATATTTTATATGTTTTTGGAAGTGAGGAAAAAGAGCCTTTTATATATAGAGAAGCTATTGAGAGGCTTTCTGATATAAGGGTTTTGGATTTTGACAAAGCAAAAGAGATATCTCCTCTTGGTAAGTCTATAGATATTTTTGGTGATGGGTCGCTTTGGGCTATTTCTACGCCGGGTTATACACAGGGGCATGTTTCTTATCTTTTAAATAGTCTTGATGGACCTATTCTTATTACAGGAAATGCGTGTATTACTCGTTTTGGTTTTGAATATGGAGTAGAACCTGGTAAAAATTCATTTAATGTACTTCTTGCCAGGGAAAGTCTTATAAGGCTTATAAAGTTTGCAAAAATGTATCCCAAAGCCCGGATTGTGTTTGGGTATGAAATTTAGATTTTAATATTATTTTGCAAACCCCGCAGGTCTTATAGAGAAAGTATCTGTTTTATCCTTCAAGATCATCCTTCCGAGCTTTTCTCCATATTCGGTGAGCAGCTTAATTTCTGAAGGATCATCCATTGCTACAGGCTCAATATCTATCTGAAACCTGCGGAAATCCAATTTTCTAAAGAACTGACGAACAATTCTTACCTGCTGGTCGCTGGTGTCGGATAAAAATGTGTCAAGAATTGGACTTATCCACTGCCAGGCAAAATAGTGGCTTGCTGTGTATGGTTCTATTCTTTTTTTTACGCGACCTGTACCAATACTTATTAATGTTGTCTCTTCTGGTTCCCAGTCTAGACAATTTACAGCCTCATAGGCCGCTATGTAACAGGGATTTGAGTAGGAACCAACTCCTCCATCAATATATCTTCCCTCCACTACAGGAAAATATGTAGGCACAGAGCAGCTTGCCAGGACGGCGAAGAAAGCTTTCCATTTTTGATACTCTTTTTTCCAGGGTTTAACAAAGAGGGTGCGATTTTCCACTAAGTCCCTGACGGTAATTACAAGATCAAACTTTGACCCGGATTTCCAGAAATCTCCCATTGTTATTTCTCCGAAGGAATCCTTAAGAACTTTTATAAGTGCCTTATTGGAATATTTATACCTTGTAAGTGGCCATAAATAATAACGGCAGGTTTTTCTAAAAATTTCCTTTCCAAAATTAGAGTATAGCTCATATATCTGGGATGCATTCATTCCTGTGCCGATTGCTGTAGAAATAATACTTCCTGTGGATGTCCCAACAGCCATTTTAAAAATCTCATAACAGGGTTTCCCAAGGTGCTCTTCCAATATTGCAAGGGCTTTTGCTACCATGATTCCCTTAAAACCGCCACCATCAATTGCCAGGGCTACTTTTTTCCGAAAAGGCCGCATTTTACTTTCCTCCCTTTTTAGATTTGTCTTTTAAAATCTCAGGTTTATTATAAATCAAGGAAGGAAGTTTTCCAGTGTTTTTTTGTTTTGAGGTAATTTAATCAAAAACAGATTTGCCACCGTATATTTTTGATTCCTTCATTTCCTTTTCTATTACCTTTTCGAAGTGCGCCTCTGGCTGGAGTTGCTTTTCTATTCTTTGAGAAATTCCATAGAGTCTTTTAAGGCAATCTATTTTATCAAAGTTTCCAAGTCTTGCTTTCTGTATTGCTTCTTTCATAACAGAGATTGCATCGTCATATGTTTTTAATGGAACGGGAAAAGGATGTCTGTCCTTTCCTCCATGTGCGAAAGAATAGCGTGCAGGATCTGAAAATCTTGATGGAGTGCCAAATATAACTTCACTTACCAGGACGAGGGATTGAAGTGTTCTTGGTCCAACTCCAGGAATCAAAAGAAAAGAACAAAAGTCGCTAATTGGTTTTTCATAAGCAGTTGCAAGAACGGCACCAAGCCTCTTTAAATCAATATCAACGGGCTTTACATTATGCCTTTCTGGCATTACAAGATGGGTAATTTCCAGGATGGTTTTGTCGGGCTTTTCTTGAGAAAGCTTTAATATGCTATCTTTTGTTTTTCTGGCATCCCTATGTGTCAGGTTAAGTATTAGCCCGAGGTTTTCCCCAACAACCCCCGAGTGAGGTTCTTCATCAAAGGCATTAACCTCTGAGGAGAGCCAGTGATAACGACGCGCTGTTTTTGTTAATGGATTCATTCCCTGTTGAATTACCGTCCAGTCACCTTCGTCTGTCAGTACAAAATTATGGAGATAGAGTTGAAAACCATCCTGAATGGCAGTATTGTCTATCTTTGCACTGAGACGACTTGCTCTCACAAGCTGGTCTCCGTTAAGTCCGGTTTTTTCAGCAATTGCAATTAATTCCTGTGGAGTCTGGCGAGAATATTTTCCTTTTCCCCCACAGATATATATGCCGAGCTCTTTTGACATAGGGGCAAGCCCTTTTTTTAGAGCACCCATAACAGATGTCGTTATTCCTGATGAGTGCCAGTCCATTCCCATTACACATCCCAGGGATTGAAACCATAACGGATCACTAAGGCGTCTTAAAACTTCCTTCTTTCCATAGATGTGAACAAGTGATTCAATAATAAGAGAACCGAGTTTTGTCATTCTTTCAGAAAGCCATCGGGGAACATTACCATAATGAAGAGGTAAATCAGCATAACCCGTTCTTTTCATATATAACCAGGCCTTTTGATAGTGATTTTATAGTAATTGCTATCTTCATTGATTATATAAAGCATGGTAGCTAAAGTCAATTATGAAATTTTTACTTCTGAAAGAGATAAGGAAAGGGCTGGATAAGGAATAAAGGGTTTGTCTTAAAGTTATGCATTTTAAAGAAAGTTTGCTGTCTTGACTTTTTTTATTTCTGCTTTTTAAATATTAGCAGATAATAGCATTGATACAATTATAATTTAGAAATATAATTTAGAAAACAGGAATCTACCCAGAATTTTAAGACATCGAATTCAAAGAAAATGAAAGATGAAAAGGAGGAGGAATAATTCTTTTGAGTGAAAAGAGCAAAAACATAATTGTTATGGAATGTTCCTGTAGTTATTCTTTGCTTGACGAAAGCGATGTCGAATTAGAAAAGGGGGAGGCACTTGTCAAACTGGATGAAGAGACTCTTTCTGTTCTTCCGAAGATGTTCGGTGAATCACTTTTCATATCATTCAGGGATATTCTTGAAATTTTTACAGAGGACTACAAGGTTTTTATTCTTTTGACTTCAAGAGAAAAACTTACAATTTTTGATCTCGGTTATAAGTATGAAGATTTTATTCGCATTCTTTTGAGGCTTCGAAATGAACTTATTCTCAAGGATTTGCTTATGCAGGAAACATTGAGGAAATCTGGCATTAAAGCAAATTTTGTATGTTTTGAGAATAAAGATAATAAAAACAAAAAGGGAATATGCGAAATTCGTCTGTATGAAACTGCTTTTGTAATAATTCCTGAAGATGGTGAACTTAAGAGGATACCTTATAGCGAGATTTTAGAAATTAAGGATGAAGATTATACACTTATCCTTCTTACTGAGTCTCGTGCAAAATGGATTTTTTCTGAAATCGGCAGGGATTTTGATTCTTTAGTTAACACGCTATCTCAACTGGTGAACGAACTTTCTCTTAAAGTTCAATCTTCTCTGAAAGAACTCCTGCCTGGAGCAAATCCTTCAATCGTGAGGCAAGCATCGCGATTTATGAAAGAAGGCAGAGCGGCTCGAAGAAGCGATATAGAATCTGTTTCTTCGGAGCTCTGGAGTGAATTGGAAAAAAAAGTAAAATCCACGGATATCGGAGAAGAGTATGGATTCCTGGAATCTATTTCCTGGAAGGATAAAATTTGCATAGGTTTGAAGAGAGGGCTTTTGGGAGATTTGACAGGTGAATACATCTGGTTTTTGATTCCGATCTACAGTACAAACCCGGAAGAACCCGGTAATGCTGTTGCTATGGAGGCGATTTCTGAAGAAGGTGGTGGGAAAGCTACTTACTTTTTCAGGATAATGAGCAGGAAAGATTATTTAAATTGCAATAAAGTGGAAGACCTTCATTGTAAAGTGGATAGTTTTATTGAAGATATTAACAGATGTATGCTTGCCATAAACTTCCGAAGAGAACCAATTTATTTGTCAGATGAGAAATTGGATGACCTTAAGTATCAAAAATACAAATTTGCTATAGCAAAAATTCCTGAACTTCAAAATTTAAGAGAGCTTTTTATCGGGCGGGTAATTCATTCTTCATTCGAACAGTGGAAAAAAGATGTAATGGATTTGTTAAGATTTAATGTCCATAGCAAAGAAGATAATGAGAGATGGGAAAAAGAATAAATTATAGCGTGTATTTTTGGTGACACAGGAGAGAAACTGTATGAAGCAAAAGGTTTATTTTTTAAGTTTTTTGTTGATTACTCTGGTTTTTTTATGGGGTTGTTCGTCTGCTAAAAGACAAAATACTTCACCTGATATTTCTCGTTCTTTTTATCTTGAAACCGCCATAGACAATCTGGTTCATCAAATTTTATTAAGTGTAACAGAGAATGAAAATAAAAAACTGGCAATACTGGATTTTTCAAACCTTGACGGAAAGATTACACCTTTTGGCAGATATCTTGCCGAAACATTGACCACAAAAATTTTTCAAACTAAAAAGTTTGAAATTATTGAAAGACGGATGCTCTACAAGCTAATAGAGGAACAGAAGCTTTCTTTAAGTGGCATTATTGATCCTGCTACAGCTCAGGAGGTGGGAAGGATAATTGGTGCACAGGTGATAATAAGTGGAACTTTTTCTGATCTGGGGGACATTGTTAAAGTAAATGCACGGCTTGTATCTACAGAAAAGGGTGTTGTACTTGGAGTTGCAGCAGTTGACATCATAAAAGATGAAGCTGTAAGGAAATTATTACTAGAAGAAAATAAAACCGGGATGGAAGAAACTACTGAAAAAGATACAGGATTAGAAAACAATAGACCACTGGCAAAAATTGTGGTTTATGTTGGGGATGTTCTCCCAGGGGAATCTGGCCGTAGTGCAATTGGTGCAGAAATAAATGTAGGTGGCAGTATTATTCTAACGGCTCAAGGGCGGGATGACAGAGGAAACTACCTTCCCATTGAACCTACATGGCGGGCAAGTAAACCGAATATTGTAAAAATAAGCCCGAAAACAGGTTCAAAAGTAACTGTAAAGGGTTTGGCACCTGGTACGGTAGATATATTTGTAGAGTTTGCCGGTGTAAAACGTACTGTGGAGTTTATATTTGTGAAATAAAAATTGTGGAGGAAAACTATGCCGGGATATCAACATCCCTGTCGTTATTGTGGAAAGCTTGTTCCACCTGACTCCAATGTGTGTCCATTTTGTGGAAGGATTAATCCAGCAGGTTCATTAAGATGTCCAGGATGTAAAATCCCAATCCAGAAGGATTATATAGTTTGTAGTAATTGTAACCTGAAGTTAAGGATAATCTGCCCGTATTGTGGACGGGAAACATTCTTTGGAGATTATTGCGAACACTGTAATAACCGCCTGACTGTTATTTGTCCAAAGTGTAAGACTGAGCAGCCACCTATTTCGGAAAATTGTATAAAATGTGGAAAACCGTTAAAAAATAAGGAGGGTACTAAATGGGAGAAAATTTAATTGGCTTTACCGATAATTTTGCAGACAACAGTACAGAGGCAGGCTTTCAATTTACTTTTTACTGTGATATTTGTCATGAAGGTTACAAAACCAAATTTATTGAATCTAAAACCTATAAAAAAGGCAAGCTTTTAAAAGGTCTGGGCGGAATAGTAAGTGCTGTTTCTCAAATAGCCGGTCAATACGGTATAGGTTATGGGGCAGAGAGGGCAGCGGATGTTATAGGCGAGCGTTTTACTGGTATGTCTCCGGAATGGCATAAGGAACACGAGGCTGCATTTGAGTTGGCCCAGAATGAGGCAAAAGAGCATTTTCACCGATGCCCGAAGTGTACAAAGTGGGTATGTGAAAATGACTGGAATGAGCAGGAAGGCTTGTGTACGGTATGTGCACCACGAGTTAATGTAGAGGTTGCTGCAGCCAAAGCAAAAAAGGCTGTAGAGGATATTCAGGAAAAAGCTGCGGCTACACAGGTTTTTACCGGCGAAATCGAAAGCAAGCAAACTATCTGTCCAAAATGTGGTAAACCCGCCGGCGAAGGCAAGTTCTGCAATAATTGTGGAGCGCCACTTAATCTTGTAAAATGTCCAAAGTGTGGAGCTAAAAGTCCTGTAGGAACAAGATTTTGTGGAGAGTGCGGAACAAAACTCGCATAAATAAAGAGGTAGGTATTTTTCTTGGGTATAGCATTTTAGTTTAATATTTTAAGTGCCAGATCCCTAATTGGGTAAGAAATCACAGTTGGTAATTCGATATTCGTTTTTTCTTGTTGATTCATCCGGGTAGGCATATAGGCATATAAGAGCATGGTGGCTAAAGTCAATTATGAAATTTTTACTTCTGAAAGAGATAAGGAAAGGGCTGGATAAGGAATAGAGAGTTTATTGTAAAGTAAAGAATTCATTCCACCCTGGAACAATTTTTGCGCTCGCAAAAAATTGTTCCAGGCAGAATAAATACGATGCTTTGTTTTTCTCTCGTTAAATACAGGGATAGCTGGCGATGGGATAATTTTTAAGATTTTACCAGACTTGATTTTTATTTACGGGAAATGTATAATAATGTTATATAAGTTAGTAATATAATCAGGTGGTAGAATGTCTGTTGAATCTGCTCCCAAAGAGAGACACCAGAAGATTTTAGAAGAGGTTCAAAAAAATCCTTTCATTCTTGATGAAGAGCTCGCGGAAATATTAAAGGTAAGTATTCACACCATACGGTCAGATCGTAGAAGACTTGGAATTGCTGAGGTAAGACGAAGAGGAAGAGAAATATCAAAAAGTCTTTTTGCCAGCGCAAAGACACTTACAAAACAGGAAATAATTGGAGATATTCTTGAGATTGAGCTTGACAAGGAGGGAATGTCACTTCTGGATACGGATAGCTCCATGGCACTTCAGAAGACCAATATAGTAAGGGGTCATATTCTCTTTGCACAGGCAAACTCGCTTGCCAATGCAATAGTTAATGCAGAGGTAGCCCTGACAGCCGAGGCAAGGGTTAGATATGTTGCCCCGGTTTATGCTGGTGAAAGGGTACTTGCAAAGGCAAGAATTCTTGCTACAAAGATGAATTTAAAGGAAGTAGAGGTTGTGATGAAAACAAAGAGAAAGTTAGTTTTTGAGGGGATTTTTTTGATTTATCCTTTAACCACTGAAGAGGCCTTGAATTTAACAGAATATGAAAATAAAGGTGAAACAAAAGTAGGAGGAAAATAATGAAGAAAATAGGACTTGTTTCCATAGGAGCGTTTGTTCCTGAAAACAAATTGACAAACGCAGATCTTGAAAAGATGGTGGATACGACTGATGAATGGATTACCACCCGCACAGGCATTAAAGAGAGGCGGATAGCACCAAAGAACATGTATCCTTCAGATATGGCTTGTTTTGCGGCGGAAAAATGCCTTAAAGAACATTCTGTGAAACCTGATATGGTTATATCATCTACAGGAACTTCTGAGAAGCTTTTTCCATACCAGTCCAGCATTGTAGCAAATAGACTGTCTCTCTCCAATCTTGCAGCCTTTGATCTAAATGCTGCCTGTTCAGGGATGATTTATGCTATTGCGGTAGCCAGTGGACTTATTGAGAAAGATATTTGTAGAAATGTTCTTATCACGGCCAGTGAAAAAATGTCTTACTTTACTGACTATAAGGATAGAGCTTCCTGTGTTCTTTTTGGAGATGGTGCAGCGGCGATTTTGCTTTCAAGTGAAAATTTTGAGCATGAAATTTTAGCACTGGAGCTTGGGCTTGATGCAACAGGTAGCGATCTGGTAAAGATGGGAGAGAGAGACGGGAATCTTTATTTCTGGCAGGATGGGCAGAAGGTTTTTCGATTTGCGGTAACAATCCTAAGTGATATGATAAAGAAGATGAAAGAAAAAACCAACTTAAAGGATAGTGATAACTTTTACATTATTCCTCATCAAGCAAATAAAAGAATTGTAGAGACTGTTTCAAAAAGGGATTCTATTCCGATGGAAAAATTTATACTTAACATAGATAGATATGGAAATACATCTTCTGCTTCCATAGGGCTGGCTCTTGAGGAGGCATGGAGATTAAATCGGTTTAAGAAAGGGGATTATGTATTTTTAATAGGTTTTGGTGCGGGTTTAAGCTGGGGTGCGGCGGCAATTAAATGGTAGAGAATTTTTTCACAATTTGACAGATTTTGTTTAGCATGGTAAGGTAGAACTATTCTGTTTAGATTTATTAGGAGAAGAAGAATGAGATTTTTTAAGTTATCTGGTATGGTGTTTGTACTTTTGTTTGCAATCTTTAGTTTTAAAGTTTACGGTAATACTAAAGAAGCTGAAATGGGTGTTTATCCTTTAAATTCTCCCGTGGCTATCCATGGAAGACTTAAGGTGATTGGTACCCAGCTTTGTGATGAATCCAGCAAGCCCATTCAGCTAAGAGGAGTAAGTTCTCATGGGTTACAATGGTATGGGCAGTTTATGAATTATCAGTCTATTACCTATATGGCAACGAACTGGAAGGTGGATGTAATCAGGGCTGCTATGTACACAAAGGAAGGAGGATATCTTGGAAATACCTCTGTAAAATACAAAGTTGAAGAAATAGTTCAGGCTGCGGAGTCAAATGGTATTTATTGTATTATAGACTGGCATATACTTTCTGATGGGAATCCGAATTTATACAAAAAAGATGCGCTCAATTTTTTTACCAATATGGCTTATAAATATCGTGCTAAGAAGCATGTGATTTACGAAATATGCAATGAACCAAATGGATCAAGTGTTACATGGGATTTAGCGATTAAACCCTATGCAGAGTATATAATTCCGGAAATTCGTGCAATAGATCCAGATTCTCTTATTATTGTGGGTACGGGGGAATGGAGCCAGAGAGTTGATGATGCTGCAAATAATCCCCTTAGCTATAGCAATGTACTTTATGCCGTGCATTTTTATAGCGGCACACATACCCAGTGGCTCAGGGATAGGGTTGCAGCTGCATTATCAAAAATAGCAATCTTCTGCACAGAATGGGGAACAAGCCTGGCAAGTGGTACAGGAGGACCTTACCTTGAGGAAGCAAAGCGCTGGATAGATTTTTTAAATGAGAAAAAGATAAGCTGGTGCAACTGGTCTTTATCCGATAAAAGAGAAACTTCGGCAATGCTTAAACCGGATAATATTGTGAATGGTGGCTGGGATGATGATAGGCTTACTCAGTCGGGTAGATTTGTAAGAGACCAGATTTCTAATAGATAAAAACTCTTGCCTTTTAAGGGAGAAAGTTTTATGGCAGATACCTGTAGATGCACATATCCTGGATGTGTAAGGCATGGGAATTGTAAGGAGTGCATAGCCTACCACCGTGATAGCGGAGAGTTCCCTGCCTGCTTTTTTACTCCGGAAGGTGAAAAAACATATGATAGGAGCTGGAAAAATCTGCAAAAGTATTATAGGTATAAATGAAGAGTTATGAGAATTTTTTAGTTTAAAGTGACTCAAAGAGGAAATAAGAAAATGGAATTAGAAAAGAGAAACATTGAAATTTTAGATGATCAGATGGTTAAAGTGCTAAAAGCGAAAAGGCCTCAGGAGAGACTTGCAATTGCTTTTAATATGTGGAGTTTTGCTAAGAATCAATTAATTAATTATCTTACTGATTTACATCCAGAATGGAGCAAGGAAAGGATTCAAAAAGATGTGGCAAGAAGGTTATTACATGGAGCAATCTGATTTATTAAGGTATTTAATTAATGCTTTTGATTCTCTTGGGATTTCCTATTTTATAACCGGTTCTATTGCTTCTATATTTTATGGTGAACCCAGGTTTACTAATGACATTGATATAGTAGTTGATATTGAAGAAAATCATATCCAAAGATTAATTAAGATGTTTCCTGAGAATGAGTTTTACATAAGTGAGGAAGCAATTCGAGAAGCAATTATACACAAAGACCAGTTTAACATTATTCACCCATCATCAGGATTAAAAATAGATGTTATCATATGCAAGAAGAATGATTTTGATAGAAGTCGGTTTAAAAGAATAAGAAAAATAAAACCTATCGAGGATGTAGAAGCAAACTTTGCTTCTCCTGAAGATGTAGTAATTATGAAAATGTTGTATTACAAAGAGGGGGGCTCTGAAAAGCACTTAAGAGATGTTACCGGTATACTTAAAATTTCGGGAGATGTGATTGATAGGAATTATATTGAAAACTGGGCGGAAAAGCTGGATGTTAAAGATATATGGCTCGCTATTCTAAAAGAGTTATAAGCTAAAGTTAATATAAACTTAAACAAAAAAGGCGGGTTATTAACCCGCCTTTTTCTCCCCCGGTAGGGCTCGAACCTACGGCCCGGTGATTAACAGTCACCTGCTCTGCCAGCTGAGCTACAGGGGAATGTCTATTCTTTTATCAATAAAATTATAATATTTTTTATTTAAAAAATCAAGAAAACGAATTGATTTGAAACCACCTCGAAATAAAATATATCTTGACATAATAGGTGAAAATATTATTATATATGCAGGTAATAAAAGGTTGTAGCGGGGTGGGGCAGCGGGAGATTTTTATGCATAAAATACTTGCTGTTGATGACTATGAAGAAATTTTAAATATAGTAAGAACAAAATTAAGCCGCAGTGGGTATAAAGTAGAAACAGAGAATGATGCCCTTAATGTCCTTTCAAAGATCAGGGAATTTAGACCTGAGGTTGTCCTTCTTGATATTATGATGCCTAAGATTACGGGGTTTGAGCTCTGCAAGATGGTTAAGGGGGACAAGGAATTAAAGCACATAAAAGTTATTTTTCTTACGGGAAAGGATCTTGAATTTGCTCGAAAAAAGGCTCAGGAAGTAGGTGCAGATGGTTTTATAGCCAAGCCATTTTCTCCCAATGAACTTGTGGAATATATTGATGGACTTTTCAAAAAGGAATAGTACAGATTAAATACTGCTTTGTTCATTTCGCATAAACTATTTCTGTTAATCTATAATTTTTTTTCTGAGTCTTCTTATTCCTACAAATGCAAAGACTGTTGTGAATGCAAGGATAAAAAATACATCAAGAATATTAATCCATTCATATCGACCAAATGTTAACGCTCTTGAAAGCCTAACAGAATGAGTGAGTGGTAAAAGTTCTGATATTACTCTTAATGGTAAAGGGAGACTTGAAACAGGAAAGACAATGCCAGAAAAGAAGAACATTGGGGATAAGAATCCAGAAAAATAAAAATTGTATTGGTCAATGTTTTTAACAATAGAGGTAATAAAAAGGGATAGCGAGGAAAACATTAGGCCTGTTAGAAATCCTATTAGAGGTACTATAAAGCTTCCAGGGGTATTTATAACGCCAAAGATTCTAATTATAATGAGAACAGCGAGGGAAAAGAAAAACCCCTTTGAACCTGCCCAGAGTATTTCCCCCATAAAGATATTCTCTACCGATAACGGTGCTGCAAGCATTCCATCATATACCCTGTCAAATTCAAGGCGAATAAAGGTACCATAAGAGCATTCAAATGCAGATGTCATCATAGCGGTTGATACCATTAAGCCGGAAGCAAGAAATTCAAGAAAGCTCAATCCATCCATTGTGTTTATGCCTACGAAATTTCCAAGGCCAAGACCAATTCCGGCAAGGAATATAAGTGGTTCCAAAAAAGGTGGCAATCCGTTGGTTATTAAATTTTTTGTATAAACACGGAAATGGCGATACCATACGCTTGTTATTCTCTGCAAAAAATTGGGATATCTTTTATTGGTCTTCATTAAGACTCCTCCCCGTCATCTTTAAAAATAAATCTTCAAGATTAGATTGGCGGATATAGAAATCGCTTGAATTAAGACAATTTGCTAAATTTTCAAGATATTTTAAATCATCCGAGGCATATATTACCATTTCTCCAGTTTCTTCTTTTCTAACCTTTTTGGGATTCAAACTTTTTTCAAGGCAAAAAGCCTTTTTCTTGTTGATAATTTGAAGTATATATTTTTCTATATGTTTATCGAGAAGTTTTCTTGGATTTCCTTCTAAAACTTTTTCTCCCTTATCCATAATAATAATCTGGTCGCATATCTCAAAAGCCTCTTCCATATAATGTGTGGTGAGCAACATTGTTACACCTTCCTTTTTAAGCCTGCGTAACTTATCCCAGATGGTATGTCTTACCTGTGGATCAAGTCCTGTAGTCGGTTCATCAAGAATAAGGAGGCGTGGGTTATTCAGGAGAGCACGGGCGATGATAAGTCGTCTTTTCATACCACCAGATAGCTCTTTTATCATAGACTTTTTTTTATCTGAAAGCTCCATAAAATCAAGAAGGTTTTCTATCCTTTTTTTTGCTTCATCATGAGGAATTGCGTAAAAGCGGCTGTATATGAAAAGATTTTGATAAACATTGATTTCTTCATCAAGATTATCTTCCTGGGGAACCACGCCCGATAGCTCTTTAATTGAAAGGCTATCCACAGCAGGATCAAACCCCATTACATTTATAGAGCTTCTATAAAAATCATCTCTTAAAGCCTTTCCATAGATCATCTTCATCATTGTTGTTTTACCGGCTCCATTTGGACCAAGAAAACCAAAGCAAGAAGCTTCTTTTACATCGAAGCTTAAGTTTCTTACGGCTTTCACATTGTAAAAAGTTTTGCTGACATTTTTTACTGAAATAATAGGGGCTTTCATTACTTTTTTACCTCAAAATACTTTCTTCTAAGAAAAAAGGACTATAATTATATTAACAATAAGGTTTTTTGTAAAGAAAAAGATTTTCCAGTGCAGGAACAATCAGAATGGCAGGAGAAAAAAATAATGATTTCTTTTTAAAATTGAAAGGATATAGACATAAATTTAAAAATGTTTTAAAATATAAAAATGAAAGAGGGTTTGTGTATGGATGAAGAAAAACTAAAAGAGATAAAAGCAAGCGAAGATAAAGCAAGGGAAATAATCAGTAATGCAGAAAAAGAGGCAAAGACTATAATTCAAAGGGCAAAAGAAGAAGGATTAAAATATTATGAAAAGGAAAAGGAGAAAGCGATGGTCGAATATAAAAATTTAATTGCTCAGTATAAATCAGAGGGACAGAAAGAGGCTTCCAGAATCATATCTGAGGTACCGTCTAAAATCAATGAAGTTAATTCAAAGGCGTCTGATAATTTTGAAAAAGCCATTCAGTTAGTTATCGAAAAGATTGGACTACGATAGTTGTAACTTATTTCGTTTTCTTATTAGATTAAAGAGGTTTTTATGGCAATAGTACAGATGAAAAAGCTTTCTGTGATAGTTCATAATAATGAAAGAGAAAGGCTTTTTCTGGCATTTCAAAAAGCAGGGTTTGTTCATATAGACTCTTTTGGAGAAGATGAAATAATTCCTGGTTTTGGCGTATGTGAAATAGATATGAGTTCAGAGGAGTTAGATTTATATATTGATGATTTAAAAGATGCCTTTGAATTTTTAGATGAGATCAGTCCTCCCCAAAAAAAGGCTCTTATTCAAAGTCTTAGAGAAGTGCCTCCGGTCCTGCCGCTTTATAAGATTAGAGAGGCTTATGAAGTTTATGATTTACAAAAGGTGCTTACAGATATAAAAAGTATGGAGGAGGGATTTCGAAGTTCTGAAAATAAACTTAAGTCTCTTGTTAAGGAAAGGGATGAGCTTTCTCTATGGAAGGATAGTGGGTTGGATCTGGATATTTTGAATGGACGAAGGCCATTGCTTGGTGGTATTGCAGGTGCAGTTCCAGCTGAAAAGGGAAAGGATTTTGAATCCTGGCTAAAACAGGTTTCGCCTAATGTCGAACAATTTCTGTCTTTTCAGACGGACAAGGAATGGTATTACTTTGTTCTTTATCTTAAGAGTGAAGAGAAACTTATAAAAGATAAGCTAAGAGAATATGGTTTTCTTGAAGTTGGAATTTCTTCAAGATCTGGAACAATTGAAGAGGCACTAAAGGAAATTGATGAAGAAATTAAAGAAGCAAAAAAAGAGGTTGAAGCGATTAGAAAGGATATTTTAAGAATAAAAAATGAAGAAATGGAAGAATTAAAGATGTGTTATGATTTTCTACTGATCCAGAAAAAGGGCAAGGAGACTCAGAAAAAGGGATGTGAAACGGAGACAGTAAGTATTTTTAAAGGCTGGATTCCTGCAAATAAGGAAAAGGCTTTTAAAAAGATTATTGCTGCCTTTGAAAGTGTGGATTACAAGGTAGAAAATCCTTCTGGAAGTGACATTGTACCTATAGAACTAAAAGAGAATCCTATCTCCTGGCCATTTGAAGTTTTAACCCGCATGTATGGATTGCCACAATATGGGAAAACGGTTGATCCAACACCGCATTTTTCTTTGTTTTACTTTCTTTTTTTTGGTTTTTGTCTTTCAGATTTTGTCTATGGTTTTTTAATGCTTTTAATTTTTGGATATCTTGCTTTTCTTTCTAGAGAAAAAAAAGAGGTTGCACGATTTATGGTTTTTCTTGCAGTTAATGGATTTTCTACAATGATTTTTGGGGCAATTTTTGGCTCCTATCTTGGAGACTTTTTCACAGTCTATGTTAAATTACCTTTCCTGCTGAATATTATCAAAAAGATAGCCCTCTTTGATCCGCTTAAAAATCCTATGATAATACTCTATTATGCTCTTCTTCTTGGGGCAATCCAGATAATTTATGGACTTGCTATAAAGATGTTTCAGGGTTTTAAAGAAGGGTTTATAGAGTCATTCTTTGAAACCTTTCCATGGATTGTTTTTTTAACCGGGGCGTTTGGTCTCCTTGTTCTTGCCGGAATACCATCTTTAACCCCCGGTCTTCCTTTAGTTGGGAAAGGTATTGCAGATTTTCTTTTTTATTGTATTCTTGTGGGTACAGGTCTTATAGTGCTTAATGGAATCAGAAAAGGAAAAAATATAATAACTGGATTCTTCGGAGGTTTATATAGTCTCTATGGTTCTTCTTCATTCCTTGGAGATTTGCTTTCCTATGCCCGTCTTCTGGCTCTTGGAATCAGTACAGGTGTGATAGCGATGGTTTTTAATTACATTGCATTTATGCTAATTTATAGCTTTCCACAGTCATGGAATATTTTAGGGATTATGGTCTATTCAATTAAAGCATTAATTGGGGCTTGTATCCTTATAGGAGCACACTTATTTAATCTCGTAATGAGTGCATTCGGGGCATTTATACATTCTGCAAGATTGCAGTTTGTTGAATTCTTTTCCAAGTTCTATAGTTCGGGCGGAAAAGCTTATGAACCTCTTAAAGAAGAAGGATTTTATTATAGAATAAAAGAGGAAACAGGAGGATAAAATGAATCTATTTCGCAGAAGAATTCTGTTTATATTTTTTATAGCAGGCTTTGCCATTCTTGCGGGAACGCTATTTGGTGAAGAAACAAAAGCTACAGTAAGCAAGGCGTCATCTTTTGATTGGGGTCTTGCATTTGGAATTCTGGGAGCTGCCGTTGCAACTTTCCTTGGGGGATGTGGTTCTGCCTCCGGACTTGGGGTCTCTGGTCAGGCAGCTGCAGGTGCTCTTTCTGAGGATCCCAACAAGTTTGGTATAGTTTTCCCTATACAGGCTTTACCAGGAACACAGGGAATTTATGGGCTTCTTGTGGGATTCTTGATTCTGGTAAAAATCGGTGTGCTTGGAGAACCAAAAAGCCTGAGTATAGAACAGGGATTATATGCCTTTTTCTGTGGACTACCGGTTGGTATTGCTGGACTTGTTTCCGGTTACTGGCAGGGAGTTGCTTCTGCTGCTTCAATTCAGCTTGTGTCGAGGAAGCCTTCAGAGTTTGGTAAGGCTATAATTGGACCGGCTCTTATCGAAACTTATGCCGTGTTTGGTCTTCTATTAAGCTTTATGATGTGGCTAAGACTGTAGTCACAAAAGTTTTTCCTTATTTAATAGAATGGAGGAATTATGGGTCTTGAGGACATAAAGAAAAAGATTTTATCGGATGCCGAACTCCAGAAAAAGCAGATAATAGATAAAGCAGAAAAAGAAGCGCAGAATGTTATTGATGAGTACAAAAAAAAGGCAGAAGAATATAAAAAATCCATTCTTGAAAGGGCAAAAGAAGAAGGCGATGGAATTAAGAGAGGAATTTTAATAGACGCAAAAATGAAGGTTAAAAGTGAAATATTAAAGAAAAAAAGAGAATGGCTTGATAAGGTTTATGAAGAGGCAAAAAATAAAATTCTGGAATCCCCTTACTATAAGAACTGGATGAAGCTTAAAATAAAAAAGGCTGCTCTTAGCGGGGATGAAAAAATAGTTGTTTCTAAAGAAGAAGAAGAACTTAATGATATATGGTTATTAAGCCTGAATAAGGATCTTTCTTCAAAATTGACTTTCGCGGATGAAAGGGGAAATTTTAAAGGTGGAGTTATGATTCAGACAGGTGAAGGATCTTTTATAGACCTTACCCTTGATACCCTTATTAATGAAATGAAAGAAGAGATGGAGAGAGAACTGGCTAATATCTTATTTTAAGAGGAAATTATGCAGGATTGGATTTATTGTTCTTCTTATCTTAGAGCCCTTGAAAAATATTTGCTTGATTATAATACTCTTATAAAGTGGAGTGAAGCACAGAATACAGAGGTATTGCTAAAGTACATTAAGGACTCTGTATATTCTAACTATTTTGAGAATGTCGGGATAGAAAAGTATGAAGATATTTTTGAAAAGAATGTTATTGAATTATACAGAGAGATTGAAACCTTAATACCTGATAGATCTATCATCAGTGTTTACAGAAGTCAGTATGACTTGAATAACATAAAAATAGTTCTGAAAAATTCTCTTCTCGGAAAAACCATAGAGTGGCAGAATCTATCGGAGAATGGAAATATTCCTCCTGAAGAAATATATTCATTGATAGAAGAAAAGCTCTATGGAAAACTCCATCCAATTCTTGCAAAGGCTCTTATGCTTGCCGAGGAGGAATATCAAAAAAGAAACAATCCCCAGATTATAGACTTTATCCTTGACTCCGCTTACTGGGATTATAAATACAATGTATTGAATTGCTATGAAGGATACTGTAATGTACAAAAGCATTACAGGTTCATAATAGATATGGAAAATATAAAAAATATAATAAGAGCAAAAACCATAAACATGGAGCAGCAAAGCCTTTCGTTTATTTTGTTAGAGAATGGCTATATATCCAGACACTTATTTAATGAGATTTATCAAAAAAGCTTGGCGGATATTCTTGAGGAAATACTAAGAACATCTTATGGGAATAATCTCGAAAAAGGTATTCATGCTCTACTGAATGGTGAGGGATATTCCCTGCTCGAAAAGCAGATGGATGAATTGATTATGGATAAGCTTTATGGATTTAAAGGCACCATGTCCGGACCGGAGGTAATTGAAGAGTATTTAAGCTATAAAAAAATGGAAGTGAAAAATTTAAAGATTATATTTATCGGGATACAGAATGATATTCCGCCGGAAAATATCAAGAGCAGATTAAGAGAGGTAATACACTGATGGATTCGATGTCGGAATTAAAAAAAATGGCCATCATAGGTAGTCCTGAAAGCATTCTTCCATTTAAGGCGATCGGGCTTGATGAATATCCAGCCTCTAATTCTTCGGCAGCTCTTCATCTTCTGGAAGAAGCTATTAAAAAGGAATATGGAATTATTTACATTGAAGAGGCATATGCAAGGGAGTTTGCAGACAAAATAAACGAGCTGAATAAAGAGTTAAGAAGTACAACAATAAGTATTATTCCAGGAACTAAGGGAAGTATAGGCTTTGTGGGAGAAAATATTCGCGCTCTGGTTAAACGTGCAATAGGTATAGATATATTTGCAGAAAAATAGGAGTATGGTATGGAGGGAAAAATTATTAAGGTTACCGGCCCTCTTGTTGTTGCAGGAGGAATGAAGGGGGCCAGAATGTACGACATGGTGAAGGTTGGAGATATGGGGCTTATTGGAGAAATTATAGAATTAAAAGAGGATGCCGCTTATGTTCAGGTGTATGAGGATACCTCCGGAATTGGACCAGGGGAAGCTGTTGTATCAACAGGAGAACCTCTCTCTGTTGAGCTTGGACCAGGAATGATAGGCAGATTTTTTGATGGAATTCAAAGACCACTTGAAGGTATTTCAAAGGCTTCAGGAAGTGCCTTTATTGCCAGGGGTATAAATGTTAGGGCTCTTGATGATACCATAAAGTGGAAATTTCATCCTCTTGTGGAGGAGGGAGAAGCAGTTGAAACAGGAGACCTTTTGGGAGAAGTAAAAGAGACGGATTTAATCAGTACGAGGATTCTTGTCCCTCATGGTGTTAAGGGGATTGTTAAGGAGATTCGTTCTGGAGAATTTACGATAGATGAGGTGGTTGCAATCATTCAGGATGAACAGGGGAATGAAATTTCGATTACTATGGTGCAGAAATGGCCAGTTAGAATACCAAGACCTGTAAAGAAAAAACTGCCTCCGAAAGAACAAATGTACACAGGACAGAGGATTATAGATACATTCTTCCCTATTTCAAGGGGAGGAACCGCAGCAATACCTGGTCCTTTTGGAAGCGGAAAAACTGTAACCCAGCACCAGCTTGCAAAATGGAGCGACGCAGAGGTTATTGTTTACATTGGTTGTGGAGAAAGAGGAAACGAAATGACGGATGTGCTTATGGAGTTTCCACATCTTATCGATCCTAAATCCGGAAAGCCTCTTATGCATCGTACAGTGTTGATTGCAAATACCTCTAATATGCCGGTTGCTGCTCGTGAGGCTTCTATATATACCGGTATTACCATTGCAGAATATTACCGCGATATGGGATACAATGTTGCACTTATGGCGGATTCCACTTCAAGATGGGCAGAAGCCCTTAGAGAGATCTCCGGTCGCCTTGAAGAAATGCCGGGCGAAGAGGGATATCCAGCATATCTTGGTTCGCGGGTTGCAAGTTTTTATGAGAGAGCTGGAATGGTAGAAATCTTTGGTAGTGGAGAAAAAAAGGCATCTATTAGTGTTATAGGTGCAGTTTCCCCTCCAGGCGGAGACTTTTCGGAGCCGGTAACCCAGAACACACTACGGGTTGTTAAGGTTTTCTGGGCTCTTGATAGTAACCTTGCATATCAGCGCCATTTTCCTGCAATTAACTGGCTTGTCAGCTATTCGCTTTACAATAGCAGTCTCGTGGATTTCTGGCGTTCTACTATAGGTGAAGAATGGGTTGAAATTAAAACAGAAGGCATGAAGATACTTGAAGAGGAAGCAGAGCTTAAAGAGATTGTGAGGCTCGTTGGATTTGATTCTCTTACCCGTGAACAAAAGTTGATTATGCTGGTTGCAAAGATTATAAGAGAAGATTTTTTGCATCAGAACGCCACGCATGAGATTGATACATACACATCTATTCAGAAACAGGTTATGATGCTTAAATCCATTATAGAGTTTTACAGGGAAGCCCATGAAGCGATTGAAAAGGGAATTTCTTATGAAAAAATAGAAGAGCTTAAGGTTCGTGAAAAGTTTGCTACAATGAAATATGTAAAGGAGAATGAAAAGGAAAATTTTTTCAAGGAATTATCAGAGGAAATAAGGAAGACATTTTCTATTTTAATATCAGGAGAGGGTAATTAGTATGCGTAGAGAATATAGAACAATCTCTTCAGTTGAAGGTCCGCTTTTGATTGTGGAAAAAATAAGGGAAGTAAAATACGATGAGCTTGTTGAGATAGAGCTTGGTAATGGAGAGAAAAGACGCGGAAAAGTACTTGAGGCTCAAACAGATAGGGCTCTTGTACAGGTTTTTGAGGGGACTGCTGGAATAGATACTGCCAATGCAAAGGTTACATTCCTTGGAAGGGTTGTTAAAATTCCTGTTTCACCGGATATACTTGGAAGAATATTTAATGGGTCTGGCAGGCCAATAGATGGAGGAGTGGAAGTTATAGCGGATAAGTATCTTGATATTAATGGAAGTCCTATAAATCCATACAATCGGGATTATCCATCCGAATTTATACAAACGGGAATATCCGCAATTGACGGGATGAATCCGCTTGTAAGGGGACAGAAGCTTCCAATTTTTTCCGGCTCGGGTTTACCGCATTCAAGAATTGCTGCTCAGATAGCAAGACAGGCAAAAACTTTGAAGGCGCATGAAAACTTTGCAGTTGTCTTTGCCGCAATGGGTATTACATACGAAGAGGCTCATTTCTTTATGGAAGATCTTCGCCTTACAGGGGCTATAGAAAGAACCGTTATGTATATCAACCTTGCTGACGATCCGGCTATTGAAAGAACATCAACTCCACGAATGGCTTTGACCGCTGCGGAATATCTTGCCTTTGAACTTGATATGCATGTGCTTGTAATTTTAACAGACATGACAAACTACTGTGAATCACTTAGAGAAATTTCAGCAGCGCGTAATGAAGTGCCGGGTAGAAGAGGCTATCCGGGCTATCTATATACCGACCTTTCTACAATTTATGAAAGGGCTGGAAAAATAAAGGGTAAGCCCGGTTCTATAACGATGATACCAATACTTTCTATGCCGGAAGATGATATAACCCATCCTATACCTGACCTTACAGGATACATTACAGAGGGGCAGATTATTCTTTCGAGGGCATTGCAATCCAAGGGAATTTATCCACCCATAGATGTTTTACCATCTCTCTCCCGTCTTCGAGATAAGGGTATAGGCAGGGATAGAACAAGAGAGGATCATTCCGACTGGGCAAACCAGCTTTTTGCTGCTTATGCAAGGGGAAAAGAGGCAAAGGAACTTGAGGCTATTCTTGGAGAAGGAGCCCTTACCCCTGTGGATTTAAAATTCTCAAAGTTTGTGGATATGTATGAAAACTATTTTGTAAAACAGGGGGAGCATGAAAATCGATCTATAGAAAAAACCCTTGAGATAGGATGGGAACTACTTGCAGAGTTACCGGAGGATGAACTTAAGAGAATACGAAAGGAATATAAAGAGAAGTATCTTTTGCCAATTAAAAACAAGAAGGCAGTTGTGCAATAGTTATAAAGGAGGATAGATGCTTCAGGTAAAACCAAACAGAATGGAATTGATGAGTCAGAAGAAAAGGCTTGCTGTTGCTGTGAGAGGACATAAGCTTCTAAAGGATAAGCAGGATGCTTTAATCCGTCTCTTTTTAGAGAATGTACATAAGGCAAGAAAACTTAGAGAAGAAGTAGAGATGGATTTAAAAAAGGCTTATTCGGGATTTCTTATAGCAAGAAGCGTTATGGATACTGCTTTAAAGGAAGTTATATTTATGAACTCTGGAGCAACTATAAATCTCTTTCAGGAAATAAAAAACTGGATGGGTGTTAAAGCTCCGGCATATAAATTTGAGCAAAGTGGAAATTTGTATTCCTATGGATTCGTCGGCACATCGGGAGAACTTGATACAGCCCTTGAGATATTTTCAAGAGTACTTGAGAAAATGGTGGCTCTGAGTGAGCTTGAAAAAATTATAGTATTGATGGCTTTTGAAATAGAGAAAGTCAGAAGACGTGTGAACGCTTTAGAGTACCGGCTTATTCCTGCCACAAAGGAAATTATCCGCACGATAAAAATGAAGCTTGATGAAATGGAACGTAGTAACCTTTCCCGCCTTATGAGGATTAAAGAGATTGTGCAGAGGGAATAGCTATCTTCGCCAATTTTGACTTTGTAGCACAATTGTGCTATATTATTATGGGAGATTTATATGATAAAAACAGCGATAGTTCGAGCAAGAATTGATCCTAAGCTAAAAAAGAAGGCGGAGAAAATTCTTCATAATCTTGGCATGAGTTCTACTCAGTATATTAATCTTGCTTTCAAACAACTCGAAATCAAACAGGGAATTCCATTTGACCTTCATATACCCAATAGAACAACCAGTAAAGCTATTGAAGAAGCAAATAAAAACAAAAACCTGAATATGTACGATGATGTGGATGATTTTTTCAAAAAGATGGGTTTTTGAATGTATCAATTTAAAACGACAAATCGTTTTGAAAAAGATCTTAAGAAAGCTGTTAAATCTGGTAAAGATGTGGAAAAAATAAAAATAATAATGAAAAACATTATAGATGGTAAAACCTTGCCCCAAAATTTTATTGATCATAAACTAGAAGGTAATTATACCGGATATCGTGAATGTCATATAGAACCTGATTGGTTGCTTATTTATAAAATAGATAAGAAAGCAATGGAAGTGGTGTTTGTTCGCACCGGCACCCATTCGGAGCTATTTTAACATATCCAGTAAAAACGCATGGAGGCTACTTTTTGAAACATCATTTTTCTCTACCATTCTTTCTGCTTTTTATTCTAAACTTCTTTTTCTTTTCAAGCTTTAATTCTTTAAGTATTCTTCCGGCTTATTTCCAGTCTATTGGTGCTTCAAAAGCGTTTACTGGAGTCTTTATGAACCTGCATTCCTTTCTTTTAATTTTTTTTGTTATATTCTTCAGTCATCATGTAGAAAGGATAGGAAAAAGGAAAGTACTCTACACATTATATTTCATTCAATTTTTTTCCCTTGTCTTAATGGCAATTTTTATTAAGAATATTTACATCCTTTTTGTTTTGAAAATCTTTGGTTCTCTTTCCTATGCAGCAGGTTTTACAATCCATTCATCGGTTGTGTTTGAGATATTACCAAAGAATAAACGCGTTAGTGGAATAGCCCTCTTTGGAATATCAGGAATTATTTCAAATCCTGTTGGAGGTTTTTTGAGTGAGCTTGTTTATAAAAATCTTCCACCTGCTTATATATTTGTTCTTGCTTCAATTTTTTGCCTGGGGGCTTTGATTATGGCTATTGTAATTCCTTTTCCTGAGAAAAAAGAGAAGGATTCCCACATTCCTTTCTGGAAGATTTTTAGCAGAAGAAGTTTATTACCATTGTTAGTTATGGCTATATATCTCGGTGGGGCGTGGAGTGTGAATGCAACCTTTATACCTGCATTTACCGGAGAAAGGTTTAATGAGGCGAATATCTCTTTTTATGCTTTAGCCTTTGCTGTTGTTGCTATATCCTTTCGATTTTTCTTTTCCAGCATAATGGACAATCTTTCTAAAAGGTTGCTGGTTGTAGTTGCCTTCTGTCTTATACTTTCCGGTGAAATTTTCATACTTTTTACATCCGCAGTATGGCAGATGGTAGGAGTTGGTTTCTTATATGGGCTGGGGCATGCAATTCTTTATCCCGTACTCAACACCATTTTTGTGAACAGCGGCAGAGAAAATGAGAAGTATACCTTAAATAGCATATTTATATCTTTCTACACAATGGGAAATTTTTTAATATCTGGCGCTCTTGGTTATGCCGGAGATCTTTTTGGAATTGCTTTTATTTATATCTTTATGGCAATTCTTGCTTCAACAGGAATTTTGATTGGATTAAGGATGGATAGGAGAATTGTGGGGTAATTGCAAATTTAAAGAAAAGAATATAATAGAGTGGATATTTTTTGGCTACCAGTAAGAATGGGTTATATCACTTTCCTATAATATTTTCCACCCGCTTGATGATTTCCGGTACCAGTGTTTCCAGTTCTTCCTTTCTGGAAGCAGAAGTAATTATATCAACATTATAATCCTTTGTTTTCCATTTCCCGGAGCCGGAAGTTGTTATCAGAATAACCTTACTTAAATCCCTTGCACGATCAAGGTATTTTTTTACATCTGGTTGAAGCACGAATTTTTCAGTTGTATGAATAATAATCATCGCATTCCATTCATTTTCATTTATTGCAGAAAGATTGGTAACATCAATCACTTTAATGTAAAGTTGCTTTTCTTTTAGATTTTGAATAAGCCTATCAACAAGCAGATCTTTAAAATCGCTTCCCTGGCTTGCAATGAGTATATGTTGCTTTGCATTTTTATTGCCAGCTTCAAACGCTTTAATATTTCCCTGGCGGTGGATATAAAGATAAATGCTGAATGTGATAATAAGCAGAATCACTATGGCAACAATTACGAAAAGGATTGTCTTTAATACTTTCATTGTGTCCTCCTTAATGGAAGATTTTATATGTTGTGCTTGATAAAGTCAATATAATTAATTTTTGACGGTAATTTCTAAATTTTTGGCGTAGTCTGGAAAAATAAAAAAAATAGGGTGCTGGCAGGAAGAAATAATACGAGGAACATTACAAAAAACCCCGCTGTGGAGGGTAGAGGGTCATTGTCATCATCTTTCCGTCTTTCAGGTCTTGCTCAGAAGTAAGAGCACGGAAAATCTACCCTCGCACATTCGGCGTCGTGCCTCATGTGCTCGGGGCGAAATGCTTCCTGCATTTCTTGGCGTAAAGGTGGGTAGGATTTTCCTGTGGGTGCAAATTGCAAGACATTCGGCGGAAAGATGATGACAATGACCAAAGCGGGTATAACCACAGCGGGTATTGTGTAGGTAGAGAAGATAAAAAAATAAAAAAGAAAAAAAACTACACCGCGACATAGTTATAGATACAATCGTTTTCCTCCCTCTGCGGTTTTCCCCTTAAGAGTCTTTAGAGTTAAAGCAGAGGGAACGAAGTAACAAGAAGTGGTATTCTGCGAAGGGGATAAAGGGCACAGGCAACATACCGCAATGGATTGCGGTTGCCTTTCGAATAAAGTCAAGGATGACGACATGAGAAAGGCATAAGTGCAAGCAGGAGGGTTTTAGAATAAGGTCTGAAGAATACCATTACTGCGATACGGTTGTAGTGATATAGCTAAATAAACCCGCCATAGCGGAGCAAAGTGTAAGCAATGCCTGCGAAGGCGAGGTGTGAGAGCGGTGTT
>Ga0315298_1002473_pt1 | contig 31264 bp, 24 predicted proteins | sample WHS_1_MG_FD_203077 | JGI IMG/M metagenome (GOLD analysis project Ga0315298, IMG submission 203077) | Extremophilic microbial mat communities from Washburn Hot Springs, YNP, Wyoming, USA - WHS_1_MG | ecosystem: Environmental > Aquatic > Thermal springs > Hot (42-90C) | place: USA: Wyoming... | reverse complement strand
GAGCGGCCCGATCGATCTCCGGCCGGTACGTCGGGTCGGTGCTGACGCTTGGAATGCTGAGCAACTCGCAAACGTCCTGCTCGAACTTGCGGGCGTTGGCCTGGATATAGGATTGCGGCGATTGCATCATTTTTGGGGGGGAGAATCCCCGTCCTTTTGGGTCAGGTTTTTCTGCTCAGAGAATCCAAATATAATATGAGCGGTCTTATCCGACTATTGGGCTTAGGTGAGGGATTTCCGAGCCATGGACGACACCGCAGGTGCCAGCGTGGCCGAGCCCCTGGTCGAAACGGTCAAGCGCCGCAAGGAGCGGGATGAGAAAAAGCCGCAGCGCCAGCCGCCGTACCATGTCATCCTCTGGAACGACGAGGAGCATACCTACGCCTACGTGATCGCCATGATGATGGAGCTGTTCGGCTACACGGCCGAAAAGGGCTACGAAATCGCCAAAACCGTGGATACGCAGGGCAAGGCCATCGTGCTGACCACGACCAAAGAACATGCCGAACTCAAACGCGATCAGATCCATGCCTACGGCAAAGATGCCCTGATCGCCGGGTGCAAAGGGTCGATGTGGGCCACCATCGAACCCGCCGAGTAGAGTTTAGGGCGGCTTTGCGGCAACCATTGCAAGCGGCCTTGTCGAACTATCCCTGCGTTCGGTGCATAAAAAGGGGGAGGCAATGGAACCTGTCTTACGGAGGGAAGGAGGTTCCTCATGGCCGGCAAAAGGAAAGGCACCTACAAGGTACGGAATTGGAGCACCTACAACGAGTCCCTCCTCCAGCGGGGATCCATCACCCTGTGGTTCAATGAGGAAGCCCTCCGCCAGTAGCTCCGCACCGACCCTTCCTTCTCCGCAGCGGCACCCCTTCGTCTACAGCCAGATTGCCATTACCTGCCTGCTGGTGGTGCGAGAACTCTTTCGCCTCCCCTATCGGCAACGGGAGAGGCTGGCCCGCTCGTTGATGCAGTGTCTGGGGCTGGACCTGCCGGTGCGGGAGTACGCCACGTTGGCGAAGCGGGCGGCGAGGCTGGGGGCTGCCTTGGAAGTACGGCGGCGGTGGCCCCGCATTCAAGGGCATGGGAACTGTACGGGGCCGCCGTTGGCGCGCCAGCGTGGTCATCCGTGGGGTGCGGGACATGGGGCGGAGACGGTGGAAGGAGCCTATGGGGTATCATCGCCGGAGTCTGGTGGAGACGGCCGCTTCTCGGCTCGAGGGGACGTTCGGAGATCGGTTGAAGAGCCGGCTGTTTGCCACCGAGCGGACGGAAATTCGTCTGCGGTGCGAGATATTGACGAGATATTGAACCGGTTTACGCGCTTGGGCTTCCGCGGTTTGAGTGGGTATAGTCAACGGACCGCTCCGCAGCCGAGTCGAGAAGCAGTTTCCTCGCCTCGGATCCTTATGGTTCAAGGGGAATGAGTCAATAAGGCCCATTTGGCGAAGCGTGGCGCACTTCAACCGCGAGTTCGCGACACCCATGGACTGGTCCTTCACCCGAAACCGCTTCCACGACCGGTATTCCTTGCAGAATTAAATCAACAGGACACCAGACGCTTAGATGGCCAATGAGGGAGATATGGCTGTTCACAAGGCATCAGCGACCGCTTCCGCTCGCAGCGCCCGAGGGGCGCTGGACGCCGCGCTAGCCCGCCTCGCGGATGCTGGGTGCGAAATTGGGGACACCATCAGGGAGCAGCTGTACGCCCAGGTTCGCCGACTGCCAAAAGGTTACGACGGCGGGGTGTTAGTAGCGGGCAACGGCAAGATCGTGGCCTGCCTCGGTCAGGTGTATCGTGGCGAACCCAGGCCCGATAAGCGCCCGTGGTGGCGTTGCTACCTAAAATACGACGATGCGATACGTACTGAATAGGGCCGTCGTTATGGCCCCCGGCCAGTACGGCTGCTCACTGCTCGGGCCGGAAGAGGCTCGGCAGTGGTACGCGGCGGGGCCGGAACCCCTGTCAACGATTGGGTATGCCGAGAGCGCCGCCGCACTGGGGGAACTCTTGGGCCGCCCCGTCTCCGTCTGCCCCCACACAGTCAGGATGGCCCGGGGCACCAAGCCCTTGTCTTTCGCCTCGTCCCCCCCGGGGCTTCCCTCGGATCGATTCCAAGGCCAAGGGGCAGATTGCCAGCGTGGTCGCGCCCGGGTATTGGGATGGGCATTGTGGCCAAACAGGGTGACTTGGCATCACCACCCGAAAGCAGGCCGGATTGGCGCTCCGGGGCCGCGTAAGTATAGTGCGCGCCTTCTGTCACTAGCTCGGGCAGAGTGTGAGGTATGCCCAAGCTCCAACGCTTCTACTGGCCGTACCACGACCTGGCCAGGCTGACCGGGTTGCCCATCAACTCGGTCTACGCCTACGTGACGGGCCGTCGCAAGGTGGCCACGGGGCTGAATCTGGACCCCAGCAGCCTGGAATCCGTTCTCGTCTTCCTCGCCCGGCACGCCACGCCAGACCTTCGGATCCGCCTCTTGCGCGAAATCCTCGAACCGACCCGAGGGTACGACATCGTGCTTCTGCCACCCGAAAAGAGCCAGCCAGCAAAGGCCCCTCGCCGGCGCAGAAGGCGACAGAGCGAGTGATACAGCAATCACGAAATACCCACCAAAACGGGCCAAGATGATGCACGTCTGTCCATATATCCCAAAAAAGAGGCCCGACGTAACTCCTTGTCACGTCGGGCCTTGAGAGGTCGGGGCGACAGGATTTGAACCTGCGACCTTCTGAACCCCATTCAGACGCGCTAATCCAGGCTGCGCCACGCCCCGGCCACGCAGGGAAAAGCCGGCCGTAAGTCGCGCGCCAAGCGGCCGAACTCTCCCACGCGCGCTTCTAATTCTAACGCGTCAGACGGCTTCGTGCAACATGCCGCAAGGTGGTCCGGGGGGCATACCCCGACCACGGTGGCAGGCCATGCCCGCCGGAAGGCCGCACTCCTCGGGAGGCGCATCGGCGCCATGTCCGCCAATTCCAGCCAGTCCAGCGCAGTGCAAGCTATGGCGTCGGTCCAGGGGGAGGGCCTTTCTCTTTGGGATTTGTTTCTTCAGATTTGCCCGAGGCGTTGCGCTCTTGAAGAAGGTGAGTCAGCAAAGCCTGGGCACTGCGGTCGCTGGGGTCGAGGGCCAAGAGTTGTTCGGCAGCGTCGATGGCCTCGTCCCAGCGGTGCTGCTGGGCGTAGAAGATGGCCAAGGCCCGGTGGTAATCGGGCACGGCCGGGGCCAGTTGGCGGGCGGCTTGAAGGGCTTTTTCGGCTTGGGCATGTTGGCCAAGGTTCTGGCATGCTAGCCCCAGGTTATAGTGAATGCGGGGGTTTTCAGGGGCCAGTCGGGCCGCTGCCGCCAGTTCGCTTGCAGCGTCGGCCAGACGGTCTTGGCGTTCGGCCAGCAAGAGTCCCAGCGAAAAGTGGCAATCGGCCGTTTGCTGCCGCAGCTGTTCGATCATCCGGTCGATGGGACGCTCTTTGGACTTAAGCGCGTCGCGGCCGCGGCCGGCCTGGTCCAGGAGGTCGGCCTGGCGCCGAGCGGCTGCTAACTGCTGCTTCAGCTCTTCGATGACCGTGCGGAACTGGGCTTCGGCTTCTGCGGCACGCCCTTGTTCGTCCAGCAACATCGCCAGGTTGATGCCCGCCGGTACGAAACCGGGATCGAGCCGCAGGGCGTGGCGGTAGGCGTGTTCGGCCTTGTCCGGCTGGTTCCGGTTGGCGTACACCACGGCCATATTGAGGTGGGCGGCCGGCTGGTCGGCCAGGAACGCCTGGCCCGCCAAGTATTCCTCCAGGGCACGCTCGAAGGCCTTTTGCTCCTCGGGGTTCCGCTCTTCGTCGGGCACCACGGTCAGCACGCGAGCCGCTTCCATGCGCACCGCGCGGATCGGGTCGCCCAGCAGGGGCGTAAGGATTTCCTGAAGCCGCCGCCGGTTGGGATCGGCTAAGGCCTGTTCGGGTGTGGAGTGGCCACGCACGGGAAACAGCAGTTCGATGCTTCGCACGGCGGCAACCCGGACCAGCGGCTCGGAATCTTCAAGGGCGTCGCGCACTGCCGATTCCGAGGCCCAGCCGGGATAGTTCCCCAAAAAAGCCACTGCGCTGGCTCGAATGATGGGGCGAGTGTCTTTGCGGCGGACGACGTCCAACAGCAGTTCGAGGGCTTCGGGTTTCCGCTTGCGGGCCGCATCGATGGCGTAGGCGTAATGCGGCGGGTCCTTGCGGGGCCCGTACCACTCTTCGACTTTGGCCGCCGCCCATTGGGCGTTTTCGCCCTTGGCCGGGTCATGGTGGCACCCGGTGCATGCATTGGGTATTCCCAACGCTACCGTCAAATCAGGACGAGGAACCCGGATACTATGGTCTAGGCGCGGGTCCACCACCATGTAGGTGGTCTTGGGCATGTGGCACTCGGTACAGCGGGTGCCAGGCTTTTCCGCGTCAGGGTGATGGTGGTGGCTGGGCGTATCGTATTTGGTGGGCAGATGGCACTGGCCGCACAAGCGGTTGTCGGGGAACTTGACCCGGGTGGTGTGGGGATCGTGGCAGTCGGTGCAACGGACCTTTTCGTGATACATGCGGCTTTGAAGAAACGAGGTGTATTCGTACACCTCTTCCCGGATCTGTCCGTCGGGCCAGTACAGCTCGCCATCCACCAGCGCCGGCATGTAATGATCCAGAAAGGGGTTTCCTGGCCGGAAGCCGGGATAGACGATCCGGCGGTGGGCGTGGCAGGGAGCGCAGGTTTCGACCTGCACGTTCCAGGGGGCCTCCTTCAGCCGCACGAGTCCATAGCCGTAGCGGCGGTCCCAGAAGACTTTTTTGCGCTTGGCGATGCGCACATGGAGGCTTCCGGGGCCATGGCACGCCTCGCAGCTCACATCCATTTCGGAAAAGGTCGTGCGGTAGGCGTTTTGCGCCAGGTCGTAGTTTTTCTGGAGATTCGTGGTATGGCAATCCGCGCACATGTAGTTCCAGTTTTGGAACGCGCGCGTCCAGTGGAGCGGATCGTCATGGGGAATGGGCTCGTCGGGGTAGAGATGGAACCAGCGCTGGTTCTGGGTATCCCAGGCAATCGGCAGGCATTGCACGCGGCCGTCGGGGAACTCGACCAAGTACTGCTGCAACGGCCGATAGCCAAGAACGTACTTGATGCGGAAGGTCTCGAACTGGCCTTGGCGGTTATCGGTGGTGATGAAGAACTCGGCCCCGCGGCGAAACAAAGTGGACACCACGCCGAAGTGTTCGAACCGCTGGTCCTCGAAGTTGCCTAGGACCGTTTCGGGCGTGGCGGGGTCCATGGCGCGGTCGTGATCCGATCCGCTCCAGGCCTCCACCTCTTTCGCGTGGCACTCGGCACAGGCTTTCCGACCCACGTATTCGGCGCGCTGTCCTTCGGGCAGGGCCCACCACCAGTCACCGGCCAAAAAAGCTAGCCCCAGGCCCGCTACGCCGAGGACCGCCACCAGAAGCCGTGCCGCCGGACGCGATCGCAACAGTCGGCACACAGCTATCGGCCGTTGGTCGATGCAATAGCGAACGCGCAGCACGGATCGCCGTCGTGGCGGCACATGGTGCGCTGAACCGGCACGCCCACAATCTGGCTCATCAGGTCCATATCCACATCGCAGACCGTCCGGCTCTCCTCAAACATGGAGATGAAGGGACAAGTCCGCTTGCGGAGGACGAGATGGCCCTCGGGGTCCTCATAGACTTCGACCAAGTGGCCTTCCTCGGCCAAAAGGTCGTTGACCTGGCGGAGGCGTTCCTGGGGGGTCTGCCCGGTGATCCGCGGGCGGTAGTAGTCGGCGATGATTGTGGTAACCCGCCGTACCACCCGGCGGAGCAGTTCTTCGCCGCCCAAGTCGCGAATGGCCTGCCAGATGGCCGGCACCACTAATCGCTGATTGCTGGCAAACAACAGCAGCAAGGCGGCGGTGGTGGCGGAATACAGATGGCGCGGGCGTCCCCGACCGGGCAACCGCTCGGTGGTTCGCTCGACGAAGCCAGCGGCCACTAACTCGTTGAGCTGCTCGGTGACGGCGGTCCGGGTGACGCCGGTAGCGGCGATGAGGTCGGCTACCGTCAGCGGCCGGTTGCCGACCAGCAATTTGACAATTCGCATGGCCGCCGGGGTAATCGAGGCGGCCTCCGACGGCAGGGGCAAGCGTGTCTCAGCCAAAGTGTCCCCCTTCTGGGGAAAAGGGCCGTTTTGTCAACTCCATATGATGATAACGTGTCTTGGCGAAAGTGGCAAATGGCCGCAAGTCAATGCAAGGGGAGTTTCGGGCAGAACGCCCCCCCTGCGGCGGCACGCGCCTCAAGCCCTTCTACGAGAATTCCGAGGCGCGGTTTTCATCGCCATCGCCAACTCCCGATTCCCGCCGAACGAAGGGGGGCAATTGGCGGACGCCATAGTCTGTTTATCCCTGCTACAGGGGGGAATGGGCGGGAGCTAGATGCCCCGGCCACCGCGGGTGTTGCCTATTCCCCTTCCCCAACCGAAAATGCCGAGCTTGTCGGAGCAATCGGGGAATGTGCCTTCAAGGAAGCGGTCGGCTTCGCGGACGCCCTGCCGATAGGCTCACGCATCTTGCAGCGTACCTTATCCTTGACTTCGCAACCTGATTTTCCTAAAAGGGAGGGAAAGGCGGCCCTTGCGCGAGGGATGACCATTTTGGCAGCAAGCATGAGTGCGGTGCCGTTGGCCGATGGCCGCGGTTTCCGTGGCTGGCAATGCTCCGTCATCGGGCGGCGGGGGTCGGGCTGATCACAGGTCGGGCTCGATGCTGTTCTGTCGTAAAGGGCGGAATCCGTGTGGCGGTATTTTTTGTTGGTTGTGGGAAGTGGGGTGTTGCTTGTGTGGGGCACGGCCGAGGGCGCCGAGGTGTTCTACCAGGTGCCGATCTCGGAGTTGAAGATTGTTGACGCGGCTATGCCGAATTTCTCGGAAAGTTCTTTAGCGGGACTTTCGCGAGGAATTCAGACAGCTTTTCTGGGGCGGGCAGTGATGGACGGCGATGGGGAGGCCTATATTTCTCGTCGCGGGTTTTCGGAGAGGCGCCCGGCGCCCGACGACATTCTGGCCGTTCGGATGGCTGACGGGTCGCAGGAACCCTCGGGCCGGCTGTATCTTTTCAAGACCGACGGCTCGGGTTTGGCGATGCTCCGGTTTACGGTGCCGCGGAGTGCAGCGACGGCGGACGCCCGTGTGCGCTTTTATCAAGCCAAGGCCGACTACTACCGCGAACTGCTTAGAGAGGACATTCCTGGGGCGGCGTGGTTCCGGCATCAGTATCGCAATGCCATAGCCCAGACAGGAGAAAAAGTCGCCGCGCCCGACGCCAATGTCCCGCCGGTGCCGGTTCTGGAGCCGGACGCCAGCGAACTAGAAAGGACGTTTGAACTCTTCAGCGGGGGCCGCGCCATTAGCGAGAACCTTCAGCTTGATCGGGCTTTGTTGTCGGTGAGCGGTAAGGGGGGAATGGTCCGGACCGATTCGATCCCGGGAATCACGATCCGGGAGATCGACTGGAAGCCGCTGCTGGGCGATGCGTGTCCCGAGTTGGACCCGCTGGCGTCGCTGGTGCCCGCCGACCAGCACGTGGTGTTCTTCCCGTCCTTTGCCGCGGCCGTTCGGCTGGCGGACGAAGCGGAGGCCTATGGCACACCGGTGCTCGAACTGGCCCAGTCGCGATCGGAAAGTGCTCAGTGCGTGCATCGCTACCAGCGCCAACTAGGCCTTTGGTCGACCACTATCACTCGGCTGCTGGGGCCCCACGTAGTGCGAAGCGTGGTTTTGACAGGTTCGGACACTTACTATCCCACGGGTACGGATGTCGCCGTGTTGTTGGAAGCCACGGAGCCTGCGGCGCTGGAGCAACTGGTTCTGGCGCGGGTGTACGCGGCCACGGCGGGCGAGAAGGATGCTCGCCGCATCGAAGGCCGAACCGGGCCGGTTACTTGGCACGGGGTGCGGTCGCCCGACCGGACGGTGTCGAGCTACGTGGCCCGGCTGGGCCAAGCCGTGGTGGTGACCAATTCGCCATATCAGTTGGAGCGCTTGGCAGCGGTCGCCCAAGGCCAGGCCAAACCGATCGCGTCGCTACCGGAATACCGTTTCTTCCGCAAGCGCTATCCACGCGGCGAGGCTGAGGAAACGGCCTTCGTTTTCCTCAGCGATGCCACGATCCGGCGGTGGTGCGGCCCGCGTTGGCGGATCGGCAATTCCCGCCGCACGCGCGACGCGGCGGTTCTGGCCGAACTCCAGGCCGCGCACATGGACAGCCTGGCGCGCAATCAAACCACCTCTGGGCCGCTCTCCACCGACTTTCGTATCAGTTGGCCCAGCGAGTTGCGGTTGACGGAACGAGGGGTGCTCTCCTCCACGATTGGCTCATTGGGCTTTCTGACGCCCATTGCCGAGTTGCCCCTGGACGAGGTGACCCGCGCCGAGGCGCAGGCGTACAGCCGCTGGCGCGACGGATACCAGCAGAACTGGCGATGGGCCTTCGATCCGATTGCTATGCGGATTGTAATCCGCGAGGACCGGCTGGCCACCGACATCACGGTGATGCCGCTCATCTGGGCGACGGACTATCGGTCGATCATTGAGTTGGCGCAGGGAGTGCACTTTGCCCCGTACGCCGGCGACCCGCACGATGCGCTGGTCCATGCGGTCGTGGCCCTCAACCCGAAATCCCAACCGGTACGCTGGGCGGGAAACTTTCTGAGCGCGATAGGCGAAGGTCTGACATTGAGTTGGTTGGGGTCGTCCGCGGCCTTCTATGCCGACCGCGATCCTATTTGGGCCGAGTTTGCCCGCCAGAAGCCTCACGAGCGAGAGCGTTTCGTGTGGGAGAATCTGGAGCGTTTTCCGGTCGCCGTGCGGTTCGAGGTTTCCAACCGACTGCGCCTGACGGCCGCCCTGGCGGCGGTGCGGGCGTTCATCGAACAGACGGATCCGGGCATGACTCTGTGGGAACCGCGGCAATGGCGGGACCGGCCCTACGTCAAAGTGTCCGCCACAGCCAAAGCCAAACGGCAGCCAGGAGGCAGACGCATCATCGACGAGGCGGCCTTGTACTACATGGCTTCGGGCGATACGCTGCTAATCACTTTCTCCGAAGGGCTGCTTCGCCGCGCCATCGACCGGGATCTTGCTCGGCAATCGGGAAAGGCGGGTACCAAGGACGCGGCAAACGGGGGTGCCTCGCCTCCGCAGGGACAAAGCAAGGTCTCCGCTGCTGCGACGGTCCGCCCCTGGCTCGGCACGACCATGGCCCTGCGGGTAGCACGAGAGGCCATCGAATTGGCTGCCCTCGTGGGCGACTCCGAATACCGCCAGACCATGAAAACCCGGGCGTGGGCGAATTTACCGATCCTCAACGAGTGGAAACGCCGCTATCCCAGCCAGGACCCTATCGCCCTGCATCGACGAGTTTGGCACACCGACTTGCTCTGTCCGGGCGGGGGAAAGTACGTATGGAACGAACGTTGGCAAACAATGGAGTCCACCGTGTATGGGCATCCTGGCGAGCCGAAGCCGGGGCCGGCCGCCCCCCTGGGCCTGCTGCGGTTTCAGGAGGCCGATTTCGGCGTCACCTTGGAGGAGCAGGGGCTGCGTGCCCGGGTGGAACTTCGGCGCGGCGCCCAAACCCTGCCGAAGACCCCTGCCGCACAGCGATCAAACTAAGACTACAACGCTAGATTGATATCGGACGGTGTTGGTGATTTGGCCGGAAGCCGTTCTCTGGGCAGGCGAGGAAGGAGAAGGCCGCGTCGGCGGAGGGAGGCCCATAGGCCGCTGTCCCTGGGCAGGCGAAAACGGAGCGTGGCGTGGATGCGGAGGATAACCACGCTGGCAATTCAGTAAGTCGTTCCTTCCCAATCTCTTACCCTTTATTTTTCGGTTGTTCTGGAGTCCAATTTAGGGCCATTTTTGGCCACAATTTGCCATTGAAAGTGCAGGATTCTCTCTCATTACTCCTACGCCGGCGCCACCACTCAGAGCGGTACTTGACATTGGACAACCGGGCGTACCTCATCCTGAGCGCCTGTCGCCGTCGCGCAGAACGCTTGGCAGCCAGAGCCTCCCTCGGCCAGCAGCCCCAGGGCATCCAGCGTGGCCACCGCCGCCCCACTGGCCGGGTCGATCACCGAGTGCATCGACGCAAAGACGAAGTTGCCAACCGGACGTTGCATGAAGTCCGTCCACTTGCAAAACAGTAAAAAAACTGGCAGCTTTCACAGGCGTAGTGCCCCGAAGAGCTTCGATCGGCCCAGCGGCATGCTCCGGAGACTATGAGTCAATGCGATCCGGGCTGGGATAAGCCTTCCCAGACATCCGCGGCGCATCTCTTGTCAAAGGTAGTCGTACCGACCATCGGTTACGAGGGGCCACTGTGCAGGTTCGAATCCATATTCTCGCCGGCATAACTCAAACACATGTTGGAGATTCTCGTAGTGCCAGTCCTCATCAGGCCGAGGACCCGGCGTCTTGAAAATGAAGAGCATCGTGCCCAGGGGCCCCTCATCATGCACGACCAAGCGATGGATGTCTCCTCGCCCAAGCACCACCTTATAGTACACCGATCTCTCTTCCCCAATACATTGTAAGTTCTTTGTCAAATTGCCCCGGGTCTGCACACCCGCCACTCCCCCGCACACAGAACTACTGGCAAACCCTCAGGAGCCACAATTCTCCCGTCACCAAGATACGACGGACAAGGCCTGCACTTCATCGACTATAGACAGGTGGCCGACCCAGCCTGGATACGAGGGGTCTGCCGAAGCCGCAAATTGCTGAAGGAGGCACATCGGAAAAACCAACAACCATGGAGAGAACCCAATGCGCCCGCGCAACGCCCTGCACGGTGATCGGGCGCGGCACTTGGCGCCTTTGCGTGCCAGGGGCAAAAAGCGGAACCGCCGTAAAACGCCTGCGTTCAGCCCTCGGCTACCGGGGGGTCGCCGGACGCTGGGGCGGTTTGGTGCCGAAGCGGGCCTCGTACTGGGCGGCGAAACGGGCCTCCAGCTTCGGATCGCAAAGGAAACACTGCGATTGCGGGCGATTATGCTCTTTGCACCAGTCGCCCTTGCGCTGGTACTGGGCCGCTAGGCGGGCATTGCACTGGGCACAGATTTCTTCTGGAACGCCGTGCTCAACACACCACCATCCGCTGTGGTCGTCCTGAGCGGTCAGCGCGGCGGCCGGCGCTTGGGTTTTTTCGCCAGAGGGGGGCGGGCTGGCTGGGTTGCAAGCCGCTGTCAACAGGCAAAAGACCAGCGCAAACCCGCCGAAAAGAGATAACATTTCTGGGCGCATAGCGTACTCCTTTTTCTCAAAACGCGAGATAGTAAAGCTCCGAGCAGATGCCTCATTTGTCTGTAGCGACGCCTGTTGGACGTGGGTGCAGACACGGGGCTTACGGCTGGCCGCCGGCAACCGCCGCGGGTGTGCGCACAGCGGGTGAAGCGGGCTTTACGGGCCGCGCATCCTCGTGTGCCGATCCGTTTCCTCCCTTATCCTCCGCCGCCAGGCCGCTGACGACCATGTACAGTACGCGGAGCACCAAGAGGCTCATGACCATGGCGCTGAACACGCCGCCGATGACCACCGTGGCCAGGGGCCGCTGCACCTCGGCCCCCATGCCGGTGTTGAACGCCATGGGGACGAATCCCAGGCTGGCCACCAGGGCGGTCATCAGCACAGGGCGGAGGCGGACCATGGCGGCCTGCTGCAGGGCCGCTTCCAGAGGCATCCCGCTGGCCCGGAATTGGCGCACGGTGGAAACCAATAGCATGTCGTCGAGGACGGCCACGCCGGAAAGGGCAACAAATCCCACGGCCGCCGAGATCGAAAACGGCATGTCGCGCAACCATAGTGCCGTGATGCCGCCCACCCAGGCAAAGGGGACGCCGGTGAACACGCGCAGGGCATCGACCAAGTTGCCATAGGTGGCATACAGAAGAGCCAGGATCAATCCCAGGGCCAGCGGCACCACGAGGGCCAACCGGGCTTTGGCCCGCTGGAAGTGCTCGAATTGACCCTCCCACTCGATGCGGTAGCGTCCCGGTGGCAGCGAAACCGCCTGGGCCACTTTCTGCCGTGCTTCGGCCACGAAGCTGCCCAGATCGCGGCCGCGGACATTGGCCGAAATCGTCACCCGCCGCTGATACCATTGGCGTTTGACGGTGGCAGGCCCTTCGGCGATTTCGGTGTGCACCAGCCGGGAAAGCGGAATGCGTTCGCCCGCGGCGGTTGTAAGCACGATGGTGCCCAAGGCCTGAGGGTCGGTGCGGAACGCCTCGGGCAGGCGGACTACCAGCGGGAACCGCAACTGGCCTTCGTATACCTCCCCTACGCGGATGCCCCCCAACGATTGCACCAGGTCGAGCACGGCCCGGGCCGGGATGCCATAGCGGGCGATGGCTTCCTGGTCGACCCGGATGCGGAACACGGGTTGCCCAGTGAGCTGTTCGGCGGCCACGTCGGCCGCGCCGGGAACCGATTTCAGCACCCGTTCGATTTCGGCGGCCTTGCGCGCCAGCACTTCGAAGTCGTCGCCGTAAAGGATCGCCGCCACGTCGGACCGCACGCCAGAGATCATCTCGTTCAGCCGCATCTCGATAGGCTGGGTGAGGGCGATCCGCTGGCCGGGCATGTCGCGCAGCTCCCGCTGGATCAGGGTGGCCAACTCATCCTGGGTGCGGGCCCGTTTCCACTGGCTCCGCGGCTTGAGGGTGATGAACAGGTCCGAAAGCTCGGTCCCCATGGGGTCGGTGGCCACCTCGGCCGTGCCGATGCGCGTCCACACATACTGGATTTCATCGGGAAAAGCCGCCAGCAGGGCCTTCTCCATCTGGGTGTTGTAGCGGATAGATTCCTCCAGATCGACGCCGGCCAGGCGGACCACGTTGACCACGATGGAGCCTTCGGAAAGCCGCGGCACGAATTCGGCGCCCAGGTTGGGAGCGATCATGCCAAAGGCTACCAGCAGCATCGCCGCCGCCGACCCCAGCACCGCCAGCTTGTGCCGCATGGTGAACCGCAGCACAGGGGCGTACAGGCGTTTCAGCAGGTGGATTACCAGCGGCTCGGCATGGGCCACCTGCCGAGGCAGCATCAGGCTGGCCAGCACCGGCATCAAGGTCAACGAGAGGAGCATCGAGCCGGCCAGGGCGAAGATCACCACCAGCGCCATCGGCCGAAACAGTTTGCCCTCCACCCCTTCCAGGGCCAGAATGGGCAGGTACACGATCATGATGATCAGCTCGCCGAAGAGGGTGGGCCTGCGGACTTCGAGGGCCGCGTGGCGAACGACATCGCGGCGGCTACGGTGGCTGGCCCCGCTCTGGGCGAGGTGCCGCATGCAGTTCTCCACCATCACCACCGAACTGTCGACCACCAGGCCGAAATCGATCGCCCCCAAGCTCAGCAGGCTAGCCGCGATCCCGCACCGCAGCATGGCCGAAAAGGCAAACAGCATGGAAAGCGGGATGGCCAGCGCCACAATCAACCCCGCCCGCAGGTTGCCGAGAAACACGAACAGCACCGCCACCACCAAGAGCCCGCCTTCCAGGAGGTTGGTCCGCACGGTGTGGATGACATGGTCTACCAACTCGGTGCGGTCGTAGACGGTGCGCAGCACCACGCCCGGCGGCAGGCTGGCGCGGATCTCCTCCAGCTTGTTTTTCAGCGCCCAGGTGACTTGGTGGGCGTTGTGTCCCATAAGCATGAAGCCCAGGCCCAACACCGCCTCGCCTCTGCCCTGGGCCGTCACCGCACCCAGACGGATTTCGTGGCCCTCGCGTACCTCGGCCAGGTCGCCCACGCGGATGGGGACTCCCTCTTTGGCCGCCACCACGATCTGGCGGATTTCCTCGATGTTGGTGGTACGCCCCTGCCCGTGCACCAAAAGCGCCCGGCTGCCCACGGTGAGGTTCCCCCCGCCCACGTTGCGATTGTTGGCCCGCAAAGCCTCGATCACCTGTTCGAACGTCAGGCCGTGTTTGACCAGCCGCGAAGGGTCGATCCGCACCTGGTACTGCTTCTCGTAGCCGCCCCAGGAATTGACCTCGGCCACGCCCTCCACCGCCCGGAGCTGGGGCTTCACCACCCAATCGTGCAGCGTGCGGAGTTCGGTCAGTTTGGCTATTCGCTCCTCGGCCGGCAGGCGGGACCAGTCGTATCCCTCGAAGCTGAGCACGTAATGAAAGACCTCGCCCAGCCCGGAGGAGACGGGGCCCATCTGTGGCCGGCCAATCCCCTCCGGAAGCTCCACCGCCGAAAGACGCTCGTTGACCAGTTGGCGGGCGAAGTAGATGTCGGTGCCATCGCGGAACGTCACCACTACCTGCGACAGCCCGAACTTGGAGATCGAGCGGACCATCTCCAACCCGGGCAGCCCACCAATGGCCTGCTCGATGGGAAAGGTAATCAGCCGTTCCACCTCCTCCGGAGTCAACGCCGGGGCCACGGTATTGATTTGCACTTGGACGGGCGTGGTGTCGGGAAAGGCGTCGATATCCAAGTGCACGAGAGCGGCGAGTCCCAAGGCGGCGGCTGCAAGCGCCGCGGCAATCACCAGTCCCCGGTGCCTCAGCGAAAAGTCGATGATCCATTGGAGCATGCGCTGCTTCCTCTGGGATGCTCAAACCACCGTTGCCGGCCGTGGCATTGAAAAACGGAGATTTGCGGAGGTTGGAAAAACGTTTACTGGCACCCAGCGCACCCTTCGCCCAGGGCGTTTTTCAGCAATTCTCCGCGGAGGACCTCACTGCCTTGGGCGGCGACGACTTCGCCGGGGAGCAAGCCGGCCACCACCTCGGCAAGCGGCCCGTTTCGGACTCCCACCCGCACCGGCCGCACGTGGAACACCTTGGGGGCCTCAGGCGCATCGAAGAACCCTCGGTCGCGCACGAACACCACGTGGCAGCAACCTTCCCACTGGATGGCTTGGCCTGGCACCACCACCGCCTCGGCTTCCTCGCGAAGAATGATCTCCGCCTTGCCGAACGTCCCGTTCCGCACGCGGCCTTCGGGGTTGGGCAACTCGGCGCGGGCCAGCACCATCCGCGTTTGCGGATCGGCCGTGGTGCTGATCCACGCCAGGCTGCCTTCCAGCCAGCCGGCAAACCCTTCGGGCCGATAACGGACCCGTTGCCCTAAAACCAGCTGGGGTGCCTCCTCGATGGGCACGTTGAGCATGAGCCACATGCGGCGGATGTCGGCCACTTGGAACAGGACCCGGGAGGTATCCACCAGTTCGCCGGCCACTACCTGACGGGCCACTATCACCCCATCGCCGGGACTTCTGAGGGGCAACAGAGTGGCGGGCGGGCGGGCCGGGGCGAACCGCTGCCACTCGGCGTCTGCGAAGCCCAGGCGGGCCACGCGCTCCAGTCGCTCGGGTTCGCTCAGTACCTCCAGCGCCTCCAGGGATGCCGGCAGGCCCAGATTAGCCAGGGTTTGCTGGGCGGAAAGCAGCCTGGCCCGGGCTTGGAGAGACTCGGCCTGGGCGGTCTGAAGTTGCCGCCCCGGCGTGATCCCTTGGGCAGCCAGGCGCCGTATCCGCTCCAGCGCGTGGCGGGCCAGTTCGGTTTGCGCTAAGGCTTGCAGCAGTTCGGCTTTGGCGCGGCCGACCTCGGGGGCATCCACCACCGCCAGCAACTGGCCGGCCGCCACCGCGTCGCCCACGTTCTTTTCCACCCGCCAAACGGTCCCTGCCAGCCGAGACGCCACGCTGGCCAAGCGGGTCTGGTCATAGCGAACTTCGGCGTGCACAGAGAGGCTCTCCACGATGGGGTGGCGCTCGGCCACCGCCACGTCCACCCCGGCCTTTCGCATCGCCTCGGGCGAAGCGAATTGCACCCGGCGCCGGTAGTTCTTGCAGATGGGGTTGTTTTCCGGCCGGGGCGCAATGGCCAGGGCCCGGGCCGCACGCTGGCGGTCGGCTTCGGTCATCTTGACGGGCGTCTTCAGTTGGGCCACCTCGGGGTGCTCCAGCGGGCAATTGGGTATGCCGTGCGCTTTGCACCAGCCGAAGTCTTCCTCCGGCGGCAACAACTGGGGATGGCACTCCACGCACCTCGATTCCGGAACGGAATGCTCTTCGCACCAGTCGTCCTCGGCCCTTTCGGCCGCGCCTGCCAGCGCACTCAGCTTGGGCAACGTCCAGCCCGAATAATGCCCATAGACGCCCAGAGCTCCCAATATCGCCAAGACCAGGGCCGAAGGCAGGCTCCGGACCGCATGACTCGTCCAGCGCCGAAGTCGGCCGGCTGGCGGAGCGTCTGCGGGCCGGCCAGCCGCTTCGATGCGCTCTTGGTCTGACACCCGCTCCTTCGCTTTTGGGATTTCCGCCCCGGGTGCCACGCTGCTGGCGGGTCGCTGTTCGCCGGAACTGCCGGCCGCTTGCGCCGGACCGAAGACCTGGGGCGGACGAAAATCCGCAATTCCCCGAGACATGGTCGATGGCTCCTGCTGTAGATCGGTCCCACAGAGATAAAGCCACGCTGCCACTGCGTGCGCGGTCCCGGCAGGTCGCGTTGCGCAACGCATTGCCCGCCGTCCTCGGCGCACAGCAGCAGCCCTGGAAAGCGGCTTGCCCGGGGATTAGATCAAAAGCGATCGTAGCGCCAGGCGCAGATCGCGGCCCGACACCACCGGCAAGAGGAGGACGCCCCCTGGCATGGCATCAACGGCAGGCTGGGCGCAATCGAATGACCAACCGGCCTGCGGCCCCGCAAACCACACCACCAACGCCGCGAAAGCAACAGCGGGCGTCCCACCACGAGCAACGACCGCCCCAGCACACAGGCAACCGTGCCCCGCACAATGGTCCGCTGGGGCATGGTGGGAATGGTCGGCCACGGGCAGACCGCCGCCGCATCCTCCGCCCAGGCAACAACCGTTCGTCGGACAGGCGGCCGAGGCGGCACAAGAGTGCCACTCGTCCGAGCAGGCCACGGGGCAGGCCAGCACGGTCCAAATCAGCACTGCCGCCCCAATCCGTCGCACCATTTCCAAACCCGCCTAAGCGACAAACTTCACCATCCCTATTCTATTAGTCGGTATCGGCGCAAACAACCTTAGGGCCCGCCAATTTTGCCCAAAAAGCGGCAAGCACCCCCCATTTGGCGCCAAGACGCGGGAGAGGCGTACTTTCCATGCACCCGGCAGGAGCGGCCGTAACCGCGCCGGCGCAGCATACCTTCCCCCTGTTTGCCCTAGTCATATAGCAGAAACCGTTGGCGCCGTTTGATGAACTCGGACAAATCGGGCTGCCAGCCCGCTTCGATCTCGGCCGCCGATTTACCCCCCAGTAGCGCTTCGTGCGCGGCCGAGTTGCCCAACAAGACCAGGTATGCTTTGGCGTTCCAGGTCTGCGGGTAATTGGCCCGCAGCCACACAGCGATTTCCAAGCCGGTCCGCAGCGGCTCGAACTTCTGGCGGTCCACCAGCACCGCGCGGACCCCGCTGCACTCCTTGCCTGCGAACGTGCTCGATTGGGGTGTGAACCGAACGGGCTCGAACCTCGCGCCGGGGCAGGGCAGGTCGTTGAGATGGCGGGCCAGCCGCGGGCCGTCCAGCCACGGGGCACCAATCATCTCGAACGGGGTCTCCGTACCCCGGCCCACCGACAAGTTCGTGGTCTCCAAAAGCGCGATGCCCGGGTACAGGATCGCCTCGGTCAGGCTCCGCATGTTGGGCGAGGGGTTGACCCACGGCAGGCCTGTAGCGTCGAACCAATAGTCACGCCGCCAGCCTTCCAGCCGGACCACTTCGAGTTCGAGGCGCAGCTTCCGCTCGGCGGCAAATAGCAAAGCCAATTCGCCCACGGTCATTCCGTGGCGCACCGGCAGGCGATGGTAGCCGACAAACGATTCTCGGCCGGCATCCAGCACGGGCCCGGCCACCCACCGCCCGGTGATAGGGTTCGGCCGATCCAGCACCACAAACCGCAGCCGGTGCTCCGCGGCCGCCTCCATGGCCAGGCCCATCGTGGCAATGTACGTGTAAAATCGTGTGCCGATATCTTGGATGTCGAACACCAGCGTGTCCAACCCCCGCAGCATCTCGGGGGTCGGTTTGCGCGTGGAGCCGTACAAGCTGTAGACGGGCAGCCCGGTGCGGCTGTCGCGCGTGTCGGGCACGCGGGCGGTGTCAAGCTTGCCTTCCCATCCGTGCTCCGGGCTGAAAAGGGCCACCAGCTTCACCTCCGGGGCCTCGTGCAACAGGTCCGCGGTCCGCCTCCCCTGGCGGCTTAAACCGGTCTGATTAGTGATCAACCCCACCCGCCGGCCGCGTAGCAAGCCGAACCCGTCTCGCTGAAGAACATCTATTCCGCACAGCACGGGGCGTGGCACGGGTGACGCCGGGCGGCGGCAGGCGCGGGCGGCCAAGTCGCCAATCTGACCCGCCAGGCGATTGACTTCGCCCTTGCCGGCCGGGTGCAACCGATTGCTCAAAAAGATCACGAACAGGTCCAGCTCGGGATCGACCCACAAGGCCGTTCCCGTAAAGCCCCCATGGCCGAAGGCCCGCGCCGACATCGCCAGCCCGCGGTTGGTGGAATACCCGGTGCGAATATCCCACCCAAGGCCGCGGAGCCCTGCGCTGACCGGGTAGGGGCCAGTCATGCGCTGGACGGTTTCCGGGTTGAGTACGCGGCGGCCGGCGTATTGGCCCCGGCCCAGCAGCATTTGGGCATAGCGGGCCAAGTCCTCGGCCGTGGAAAACAGCCCCGCATGCCCCGCCACGCCCCCCAAATAGTACGCCCGCGGATCATGCACTTCGCCCTGAATCCAGCGGCCGTCGCGCCGGTCCGCCGGGGCGGCACGCCGGCGCAAAGGTTCCGGCGGCCGAAATCCAGTCTCTTGCATGCCCAAAGGCAGGAAAATGCGGGCCCGGGCAAACTCGTCCAGCCCCTGCCCCGATACTCGCTCGACCAGCTTGCCCAGCACCATGTAGCCCACGTCGGAGTAAATGAACTTCGTCCCCGGCGGAGCGACCGGCGCCACATCGAAAATCCGCTGCCACGCTTTGGCCGGCCCTTGGAGGTAATCGGCCAGGGGATTATCCGCCACCAAGCCCCCCTGGTGCACAAGCAACTCCCACACCGTGATCGAGTCCTTGCCCTTGCTGCCAAACTCCGGCAGATAGCGGGCCACCGGGTCCTCCAGCCGAATCTTCCCCTCCTCGGCAAGCAGCAACACGCTGGTTGCCGTGGCCACCGGCTTGGTAAGCGAGGCCAGGTCGAACACCGTATCCACGGCCATGGGCTCGGCGGCCGGCTCCACCCGGCGATGACCGTACGCCTTCATCACCGCCAGTTTGCCTTGCCGGCCGATAGCCACCACGCACCCGGGCAGCTTCCCCTCCCGAACTGCCTGATTCACCGCCGCGTCGATCGAGGCTATTACGCCCGGCTCCATGCCCACCGCGTTGGGGTCGGCCTGAGGTAAGGGGGGAATGTCCGCTGCGGCGCGGGTACAAGCGGACCACAGCCAGAGCAACATTCCGAAGCAACTGGCGACCAAAACCGCTCCCTTCGTGTGGCTGGCGGCCGGCCGCGGTTGCCTTGTCGCAATCATATTCTGCTCCTTAAAAATGTCGGGCGGCTGCTCTGGACCGGCGCGGCAAGCCGGGGCTCGTGGGAACAGGCCGCTTGCTTGACGTCTTGGCCCCAATCGGGTAACTCACAAGGCCCTCTTGCGCGGCACCCCATGAACATGATCGGCACGTATCCCCGCCCGTGCCGCTGACCATGATGCCCGGGGTGCAACAGGGGGACAAGACCCCGCAATCGGCCACCGGCCGCGTCGCTGCCTTTCGGGAGGTGCGGCAGGCTGGCAGTTTACGGACGCCCCATCGCCGCCCCCTTTGCTTTTTCGCGTCCCAAACGGAACAATTGTGCCAATCGGGTGAGGTTTCCTTTTAGCACCCAGTCAGCCAGGCTCCGTCGTACTTTTGAGGAACGCATGATAATCGGTGTTGTGCGCGAGGGTTATCCGGGCGAAAGGCGTGTGGCATTGGTTCCCGCCGCAGTGCCCGCGCTGGCCAAGGCCGGTTTTGAAGTGGTGATCGAGTCGGGTGCCGGAGAGGCGGCCGGCTACCCGGACGCTCAATATCGCGAAAAAGGGGCGCGGGTGGTGGAGCGGCGCGAGGAGGCCCTGGCCGCCGACATCCTCCTCCGCGTGCGCGCCGCCGGGGCTGATGGCGAATATGGAGCGGCTGACCTGGCTGCCCTGAAGCCGGGACAGGTGGTGATCGGGATGTGCGATCCTTTGGGTCGGCCCGAGGCGCTGGGGCTTTGGGCCGCCCGCGGGATCACGCTTTTTGCGCTGGAACTCTTGCCGCGGATCACCCGCGCCCAAAGCATGGACGTGCTTTCCTCGATGGCCACGGTGGCGGGCTATCGCGCCGTGCTCCTGGCCGCCACCACCCTGCCGCGGATGTTCCCCATGCTGATGACCGCGGCCGGGACGCTGACGCCCGCCCGGGTATTCGTCATTGGTGCGGGGGTGGCCGGCCTCCAGGCGATCGCCACCGCCCGCCGCCTGGGGGCGGTGGTCTCGGCCTACGATGTCCGCCCCGCGGTAAAGGATCAGGTCCAAAGCCTCGGCGCCCGCTTCGTCGAGATGCCCCTTCAGGCAGCCGACGCCGAAACTACCGGCGGCTATGCCCGCCAAATGGACGAAGACTTCTACCGCCGCCAACGCGAACTCATGCACCAAGTGGTCGCGCAAAGCGATGTGGTCATCACCACCGCCGCGGTTCCCGGCAAACGCGCTCCCGTGCTGGTGACCGAACCCATGGTGGCCGCCATGGCCCCCGGCTCGGTCATCGTCGACTTGGCGGCCGAACGCGGGGGCAACTGCGAACTCACCCAGCCCGACCAGACCGTCGTCCGCCACGGCGTGACCATCCTCGGCCCGACCAACCTGCCGGCCCAGGCCCCCTATCATGCCAGCCAGATGTATGCCCGCAACCTGACCAACTTCGTCCTGCACTTGGCCAAACAAGGCCGGCTGGAACCCGATTGGCAGGACCCCATCGTGTCCGAAACCCTCGTGGCACGGGGCGGCCAGGTGGTGCATCCCCGGCTGGTTTCTTCGGACGTGGCGGCCACGAGCGTGCCTTCCGGGGATTCGGCATCCCCAGCAAGCCACTGACCGCCGAACACGGTTGTCGCGTTGGCCCGCTTGTGCCCCGGGGGACTGGCTTCTCCCTGGCAACCCACCACCCCGGGCCCCTTATGCGGAGCCGCTATGCCCAGAGGGCGGGGCACGGCTCGGGCGCACGGAGGGATCTACGGGAATCATCTTGGGCGGCCGTACCCGCTGGCCGAATACCCGCCCGTACCGCGCCACCAGACCGCCAAAGTCATAATGCAAAAACCCTAGCACTTCGTCGGGCGGGTGCAGGCCTAGGTACTTGTCGGCCAGGCGCTGGATCGAGGCCTCGAAGCGCTTGCGGGATCCGCCGTGTGCATAGCACCGGCCCCGGAACCGCCTGAGATCGCCGTCGAACCGGGGGCTGATATGCCACAGCTCATGGATCACGGTGTTCAGCTTGTCGCGGAAGGACAGGTTGAGGAACCGGGGCAGATAAAAGTTCACGATGTAAAGGATTTCGCGGCCCTGCCGGTTCACCAGGCGCTGCAGGATCCAGCGCCGGCCGCGCCGTATGACTTCGGTGCTGCCGCCCGCCAGTCGCAAGGGCCGCACGGTAGCGTGCAAACCGTAGGTCGAGGCCCGCCGCGTTTGCGAAAAACTGATGGCCACCCGGCCGATGTCCACATGCGATAATTCGGGCAAGCGCTCGACGATGTCTTCACACAGTCGCCGCATATGGAACGTGAAATCGAACCCCGCAGGGCGGGGGGCGCGAGGGTTTGGGGAAGGCGGCAAGTCAGGCACGGTCGGGTTCCGGGCTGGGAAGCTGGCGCGCTTTGTCGCTGGACGGGAGTTGTGCGGGGATGGGCAGGGTGATGGTGAACTGGGTGCCCCGTCCCGGTTCGCTCTGCACGCGGATCTGGCCGCCGTGGGCCTCGATGATCTTGCGCGCCGTAGGCAGGCCCAGCCCGGTACCGCCGCGCTTGGTGGAAAAAAAGGCGTCGAAGATCCGGGCCTGCGTCTCCGCATCCATGCCGCAGCCCGTATCGATCAGGTCCAGCGCCACGCCGTCGCGCGTACCGCTGGTCCGCACCACGAGTTGCCCGCCATTGGGCATGGCCTGCTGGGCGTTCAACAGCAGGTTGAGCATCGCCCCGTCAAACGCCTGTCGATCCAAAAGCACCATGGGCAGGTCGCTGGCCAGGTAATCGATCACCTCGATGTTCGACTCCTTGGCCTTAGGCTGAAAGAAGTGCAAAAGTTGCCGGACCTGCTGGTTGAGGTTGGTGGGTTCGAGATTGAGCTTACGGACCTTGGCGAAGTTGAGGAAATCGTCCAAGAGGTCTTGCAGCCGCTGGCACTCGCGCTGCACGATCTTGACTTTGTTCAGCGCCCGCCGGAACAGGGGATTATCGGGGTCCTGGCTGAAGTCCTCGGCCAGGAGTTCCATATTCAGGCGAATGGTGGACAGCGGGTTCTTGATTTCGTGGGCCAGTCCGCCGGCCAGGCGGGCGATCTCGGTGTATTGATCGACCAGTTTCTGGCGGTCGTCGTTCACGGCCCATTCCGGCGCGCTAGTTGCGTCCCCGTCCACCGCCGCGATTGCCGTTGCCGCGCCCCCCGCGATTTTCCCGCCCCGGCTCGCGCCCCCGCGGACCGGCCGGACGATCCGCCCCGCCCTCTTCCCGCAGCACGGCTTTCCGGCTGAGTTTCACTCGGTCTTGTTCGTCGATGGCGATCACTTTGACCCGCATGGGGTCGCCCACCTTGCATACATCGCTGACGCTTTCCACATACCCATCGGCCAGCTCGCTGATGTGGCACAACCCGTCCTTGCCAGGGAGGATTTCCACAAACGCCCCGAAATCCTTGATGCTGGTGACCCGGCCGTTGTAGATCTTGCCCAACTCCACCGAAGCGGTCAGCCCCAGCACCTGGTCCATGGCCGCCCGGGCGCCCTCCATGGTGTCGCAGGCCACGGTGACCGTGCCGTCGTCGGCCACGTCGATCATCGCCCCGGTCGCGTCCTGGATGGAGCGAATGGTCTTGCCGCCCGGACCGATCAAAAGCCCGATCTTCTCGGGATCGATCTTGGTCTGCAGCAAGCGCGGGGCATAGGGCGAAATGTCGGCCCGGGGTCGCGGGATGGCCGTAAGCATCTTGCGCAGAATCTCGATGCGGGCCTGCCGCGCCTGCTGGAGCGTGCCGCGAATGATCTCCTCGGTAATCCCCCGGATCTTCAGATCGAGCTGAATGCCCGTCACCCCGTTCTGCGTGCCGGCGACCTTGAAATCCATGTCGCCATGGTGGTCCTCGTCGCCGATGATATCGGTCAGAAGCACGTACCGGTCTTCTTCCTTCACCAGCCCGATGGAGATGCCCGCCACCGGGTTGCTGATGGGCACGCCGGCCGCCATCAGGCCCAACGTGGCCCCGCACACCGTGGCCATGGAACTGGAGCCATTGGACTCCAGAATGTCGGAGATAATGCGGATGGTATAGGGAAATTCCTCCGGGTCGGGCAGCACGGATTTGACGCTGCGCTCGGCCAGCGCGCCGTGCCCGATCTCCCGCCGTCCCGGGCCGCGGATCGGCCGCACCTCGCCCACGCAGAACGGTGGGAAGTAGTAATCCAGCATGAACTTCTTGGTGTATTCCTCCAGAAGGCCATCCACCTTCTGCTCGTCCCGGGGGGTGCCCAGGGTGACGGTGATCATGGCCTGCGTCTCGCCCCGCTGGAACAACGCCGAGCCATGCACCCGCGGTAACACGTCCACCTTGCAGACGACCTCGCGGAGTTGGGTGGGCGAGCGGCCATCAGGTCGAGTTCCCGAAAGGATCAAATCCCGCACCACGCGGCGCTCCAGCGCCCTCCACGAACGCTCGAAAGCCTCCACAGTAACCGCCCCTTGAGCCAGGGGATCCGGAATGACCTCGGCCAGGGCCTTGGCCTTAAGCGCATCGACCGCCTCGGCCCGGGCTTGCTTGCCCGGCGTGCGCTTGGCCTCGCAAAAAGCCGCGTAGTAGGTTTCGCGGAGCCGATCGTACAGCCGGTCCGGCTCGGGGGGCGGATATTCGGCTTTGACCGGCTTGACTTTGTCGATCAACTCCGCTTGGAGTTCGCACACTTCGCGGGCGAACTGCTGGGCCGTCTGGATGGCTTCGACCATCAGGTCCTCGGGCAACTCCCGGGCGAAGCCCTCGATCATGGCGACCGAATCGGGAAAACCGGCCACCACCAGGTCCAGGTCGCTTTCTTCGAGTTGGTCCTGGGTGGGAAACGGCACAAAGCGGCCATCGATATAACCTAGCCGAACCGCCCCCATCGGGCCTTGGAACGGGGCCGGCGACAACGACAGCGAAGTCGAAGCCCCGATCATGGCCAGCACATCGCCGTCTATCTGGCGATCGCTGGCCAGCACGAACGCCTGCACCTGCACTTCATCCCGGAACCATGCGGGAAATTGAGGGCGCAAAGGGCGGTCGATGAGCCGCGAAGTGAGAATCTCCTTCTGGGTGGGGCGACCCTCGCGTTTCATGAATCCGCCGGGAAAACGTCCGGCGGCCGCCACTCGCTCCCGGTAATCGCAGGTCAGAGGAAAGAAATCGATGCCCGGCCGCGGCGGCCCCAGCGTGGCGGCAACCAGCACCACCGTTTCGCCATACCCGACCAGGCAACTGCCTGCTGCTTGTCTTGCCAGCTCTCCGGTTTCAATCCAAAGAGTCTGCGCCCCAATCCGTTTTTCGACACGTACTTTCAATGCTGTTCCTACCTTCCCCAGTATTGCCCGTCCCTGGTACGTTTGAAAGAGGGCGTGCTATGGGAGCACCCTACGGGTGAGACCGGCTGCCAGCGCGTCGGAAAGCGGCCACTGCACACCATGCACCGTTTCATCGCATCCGGCATACAGGTTCCGCGCTCAGGCGGCCCCACAAACCGGCAGGCTTGAGCACGCTCACTTGCGAATTTCCAGCCGCTGGATTATGTCCAGATAGCGCTGGGGGCTGACCCGCTTGAGGTAGTCCAACAGACTGCGACGGCGGCTGACCAGCATCAACAGCCCGCGGCGACTCGCGTAATCTTTCTTATGAACCCGCAAGTGCTCGGTCAAGGCGTTGATGCGATGCGTCAACAGGGCAATCTGCACTTCCGAGGAGCCGGTGTCGTTCGCATCGCGCCGAAACGCACCAATGATCTCCTGCTTCCGCTCTCTGGTGATGATCATCGGCTACTGCAATTCCTCAAGTCCCGCCAGTCGGGGTACTCCACCCGAAGCCCGTCCCTCCCACCATTGTCCAGAGGACGATTACCAGACTGACCTACACATCGACTAAAAACCTAAGTGTATCAGCTTTGGGCCGCTTTGCAACTGGGCCCGGCCGACCGGGTGACCGTCCCCACCAAAATCGTAGAGCCAAATACCCCTAGGGCGTGAATGATATCTCGTCCCCATCCTGCCAAATCCACTCCAATGGACGCAACCCATTTACGGGCCGTCGTTTAGAAAAGTGCTGGCGGTCCACTGTCCTCGGCTATCGACGGTTACAAAGACCGCCCCCTCATGGGCGGTATGCAGCACGTGGACCCCAGCGGAATGGTAAGACTCTTTCGACTGTCCGCCATCGAAGCGCCGGCTGCCACTTATCACCACCAGCCCAGGCCTGCACCATTCGACAAGTCCAGGGGGGTTGCTCCGACGGCTGCCATGATGCGGAGCAAGCAACACCGTACACCCCTGGGCTGGCTCGGCCAGAAGATGGTACAGCCCCGGCGGGCTGACATCACCTGTCAGAAGCAGGCGCTGGCCACCGTACTCCACTGCCATTACCAGCGCGTTGGCATTGTCCGAACCGAAGTCTTTACCCGAAGGGGGGTGCAACACCTCCAGCCGGCACCCTGCACGGTCACTGAAAACGTCGCCCCCCGCAATGGTGTGAACCGGCACATGGTGGCGGCGGATCGCTTGTTCTAGCAACGCAACCGCCGGGTCGGCTCGCTCGAACATCCGTTCCGAGACGAACACGGCTTTTATCGAGAACCGCGCCAAAAGCCCGGGCACGGCATTGAAATGGTCGGCATCGGCGTGAGACACGATCAGCGCATCGATGCGAGTTACACCTTGGTGCCACAAGGCCGCCGACACGGAACGTAACGCCGACTCGGGCGCGAGCAGTCGGCCTGCGTCGTACACAACGGTGCTGCCACCGGGCAGTCGCATGACCACCGCGCAGCCATGCTCCATCGCCAGAAAGGCGACACGGAGTGCCGGTTCTGCCCGGCCCATCCAACTAGGGGCCAGCCCCACGGCCGTCCAAGCACAGGCAAGGGCCAAGGTCCACCGCCGCGGCAAACGCAGACCCACCCCCGCAGCGATCAAAGCGCCTCCGCCGTAAAGCCCGGCCAGCCACCATTCGTCCGGGCCAGGCAGCCAGAAGTGTGAACCCGGGACTTGACAGGCTATCTGCAACGTCCATTGCACCAGCGCCAAACACGCTCGGCAGCACCATCCCAGGGCCGCCCCCAACCCAGGCACCCACCAACCTAGCGCCAGAATCCCGAACCCCATCCAAAGCGCGGCAGCCATGGGGGCCCACAGCACCGTTCCCACCACTAACGCGGCTGGCGAGAGGAGGTGGAACCTGGCCAACACCAACGGCACGGTGGCGACCCACACGGCCAAGGCCATCAGGGTCATTTGCTCCAGCCAGAGGCCCAATGTGCCCAGCGCCCGCCGGGGCCACGGCTGGGCGCCCCATGCCAACTTCGGCAGCACGTCCTGCCGGTCTCGGTAAAGACGAAACGCACTGGCCGCCCACGACATGGCCAGAACGCTCAGGAAAGACAGTTGCGGCCCGGTGCGGAACAAGTCGGCAGGATTCAGCCCGACGACCACCAATAGCGCCATCGCCCAGGCATTCAGTCCAAGTGCGGGCCGACCCAGAGCCGTCCCCGTGCAATAGGTAAGGATCAGGATGGCAGCCCGCACGGCTGGCGGTTCCGCGTCGGTCAACAGCGTATAAAGCACGGTCACGCCGGCCAAAAGGGCCATGCCCAACTTGCGCGGAAGGACCAGCAGCCGAATCACCACCAGCAATGCGCCGGCCAGGGTGGCCACATGAAAGCCGGAGATCGAAAGCACATGGACTGCCCCGGCCACCATAAAGGTCTCGGTCTGCTCGAAGCCCACTTCTTCCCGCAGGCCTAGGAGTACCGCCGCGGCCAGCCCGGCCTGTGCCGGGTCGATATGCCGGTGCAAGAGTTCTCGGCCGTGGCGGCGAAGTGCATCCAGCGCCTTCCGGCACGAGAAGGGCGCAGCCCGTTGGATCACCTGCAGGCCGGTGCCAGAGCGGGCCCGGAGGATGGCCAGCCGGCGGTCGCCCCGGGCATAGGCCGCCGCGTCGAACTCCCCGGGATTCATCGCCCGCCGCGGCGCCACCAGTCGTACAACTGCCCGAAATCGGTCGCCCGGCCAGAGTTCCAATGGGTGCCCCCACTCGGCGTCGGGGACCATCAGGCGGGCGTGTCCACTCGCTTTGACCCACTCCAAACCGTCTCGCACTGCAAGCACTTGCACCTCAAAACGGGCCTCGCTGTCCGAAAAATCGCCCCGAAGCGGGCTGGGCGGCAAGCGAGGCAGGCGCCGCGGCCCATGAAGGATCACCCCCTCGACGTACACGGGCTGTGCCTCTGGGCCTGCAGCAAAACCCAGATCATCCCGGGCAAAAAGAGACCACTGGCAATGGTGCCAAGCGGCTCCGCAGGCCCCGGCGGCAAACAGAAGCGTCCAGCTTGCCGCCGGCTGCCAGCGCCTTAGCCACAATGCCAGCCACACCAGCCACGCCGCGATACACGCTCCCCACCATGCCCCCACTGGCAGCGGCCAGTACCGATCCCAAACCATGCCGCCGCAAACCGCGGCGGCTGCTAACAATAGCGGACAGTATTGGGGCGCCCCAGTGGATACGCCCCTGCGCAAGCACTGGCCCATGCCACGCATTCTGGCACATCTTGCAGGAAATGCCAGAGGCCCAACCCTTTATCCTCCCTTATGCTTTCGGGCCCCGAGCCAGGCACTAAGCTCGCCCCCGTCTCGGCCGGCTGCGGTGGTAGAATCCAAAGTGGTCGCCGACGCTTTGCCACGTGGCGCTATGGGACAATGGCTGGCACTGGCCCACCGCACCGCCAGCGTGCCGGGCGATCCCCGAAGGCGAGCCAGCGCTGGGTCGCGTCCGCTTCCTCCGTCGTGACGCCTCTTCCACCGGCACAGAATGCAAATGGCACGCGTTTTACTCGTTCGGCATGGACACCATCCGGTCGCTGGGCGACGCCAAGCTGCCCGGAGTCGGCTAGCCCACAAAGTCACCCCACCATGGTAGTCGGTGATCGTTTTGGCCTCTCCTCATGATGCCTGCACGAAGCCGGGCCGATGGCGGTATGTTCCCGCTGGCAAGAACTCTTTCGGCTCCCCTATCGGCAACTGGAAGGGCTGGCCCGCTCGTTGATGCAGTGTCTGGGGCTGGACCTGCCGGTGCCGGACTACACCACGTTGGCCAAGCGGGCGGCGAGGCTTGGGGCTGCCTTGGAAGTACGGCGGCGGTGGCCCCGCATTCAAGGGCATGGGAACTGTACGGGCCGCCGTTGGCGCGCCAGCGTGGCGATTCGGGGGGTGCGGGACATGGGGCGGAGGCGGTGCAAGGAGCCTATGGGGTATCATCGCCGGAGTCTGGTGGAGACGGCCGCTTCTCGGCTCGAGGGGACGTTCGGAGATGGGTTGAAGAACCGGCTGTTTGCCATCGAGCGGACGGAGATTCGTCTGCGGTGCGAGATATTGAACCGGTTTACGCAGCTTGGGCTTCCGCGGTTTGAGTGGCTATAGCCAACAGACCGCTCCGCAGCCGAGTCGATCAGCAGTTTTCTCGCCTCGGATCCTTTTAGTTCAAGGGGAATTAGTCAACAAGGCCGGTAGCAGGCCAAACCATGGGGTAAGCGGCTTGGACGCGTTAGTCAACTTGGCCTACGGCCAGGCGGAGGGCTACGCGGCAGGCCAGGCGGAATAGCGTCAAGTCCAGATATTCCGAGGTGGTGTGGGCATTGGCGGCCCCGGTTCCCAAGGTGACCGTGGGGATGCCGTGCGCGGTCAGCCAATTGGCATCCAGGCCTCCATGGGAGATGTGGCGGCGGGGTACGGCACCGGCGGCCCGAACCGCGGCCTCGGCCTCAAGCACGCAGGGCTCGTCGTCCCGCAAGCGGAAGGACTCATAATCCAGCCGGCCCTGGATCGTTACTTCGCCGGCCAGGCCCTCGGAATTGCGGACCTCAGCGGCGGCCTGGTGGAAGGCCTGCTCGATGGCGGAAACGATCTGTGCGCGGAACTGGGGGCTGTGACTGCGGGCCTCGGCCAGGACTTCTACCTCCGGGGTGACGACGTTGGTGGCCTGGCCGCCCCGGATGATGCCTACGTTGCTGGTGCCCCAGGCGCCGTCTTTTTCCACCCGGCCGTGCCAGCCCTCGCGGTGCAGCCGGGCAATGGCCAGCGAGGCGATGGCGATGGCGCTTATGCCTTTTTCGGGTGCCACGCCTGCGTGACTGGCCAAGCCGCGGATACGGATGGCCAGCCGGTAGCCACCGGTAGCGCCGACGGTGATCTCCTCGGGCGAGGCGCCATCGAAGTTGAATGCCAGTCGCGGGTGTCCCAAAAGGCCTCGGGCCACATGCCGGGCGCCGAAGAGCCCAAGTTCTTCCTGCACCGTAAAAAGGAGCGTTAGTGGGGGGTGATCCAAGCCGCGCCGGAGGATCTCCAGAGCGGTCGCCAAGACGACGGCGATGCCGGCGCGGTCGTCGGCACCCAGTGCGGTGGCGGAGTCGGCCGGCACCAGGCGGTCGCCTTGCCGCACCGGCTTGGCCCCCACGCCCAAGGGCACCGTGTCCATGTGGGCCACCAGCAGACGGCGGGGACCGCGAACGGTTCCCGGCAGCCGGCACACCAGGTTGCCCGTCTGGCCCCCGTGGGGGCTGCGGCGGTGGGCGCTATCGCGGCGGATTGCGCCAGGCGGCACTCCAGCCCCACGCAACTGACGGACGATGAAATCCGCCACTTGGTTTTCGTCCCCGCTGCCCCCGGGGATGGCGAGCAATCGTCTGACCAGTTTTTCGGCCTGGGCGACGTCGGGCTCGATCATCGAGATCGACATAAAAGAAAATCCTTGGCAAACGGGCGGCAGCTCTATGCGATAGTACACCATAGCGGGGGCCGATGTCCCCAAATCTTACGCAAGCAGGCGCGATTGGCGTTCTACGGGCGGCCCCGCCGAACGGTAGAGGGACGCCGTAATTTTCGGCGAGATATGGAGTTGTGTCAACCACGCCGGCGTTTTCGCGCTCGCAAAGGTAGCGCGTTGACCGGGTACCGGGCCACAGGTAGAGTAGTCGTAGGGCACGCTTGCGGCCCGTGAGCGACGGGCCCGATGGAGGCTACGGCCGAAGTCAACCAGCGTAGCGTGCTCTGACGTGTTGCCCCGCGGCGATTGGGCGCTCCGGACCTTGCGGGCCCGTGGGTACTGGGCGGCCGTCAAATCGCGCTTGGCTGAGGGCCCAAGGCGGGTGTCATGACGCTTGTGTACTTCAAGCGATACCGGATGGAGATCGAATTGCCGCGGCGGGATGGGGGGTCGTCGCTGCCGCCGGCCGGATATGAGTTCGTCTCTTGGGACCGGGGCCTGCTGGAGGCGCACGCGCGGGTGAAGTACGAGAGTTTTCGCGAGGAGATTGATGCGAACGTCTTCCCGTGCTTCGCGGAATACGGGGGGTGCCTCCGGTTGATGACCGAGATCGCGCAGAAGCCGGGGTTTTTGCCCGAAGCCACCTGGCTTGCGGTGTTCGCGGGCGGGCCCGGCCGACCGGGCCAACCCTGCGGCACCATTCAGGGCATCCGGGACCGTTCGGGCATCGGGTCGATCCAGAACCTAGGGATCATCCCTGGGCATCGCAACCGCGGGGTAGGCAGCGGGCTGTTGCGCAAGGCGTTGGATGGGTTCTGGCAGGCGGGCCTGGACCGGGTGTCGCTAGAGGTTACCGCGGAGAACGAGGGGGCCATTCGGCTGTATCATCGCTTGGGGTTTAGGATCGTCAAGACGGTCTTCAAAGC
>Ga0315298_1002472_pt1 | contig 31281 bp, 13 predicted proteins | sample WHS_1_MG_FD_203077 | JGI IMG/M metagenome (GOLD analysis project Ga0315298, IMG submission 203077) | Extremophilic microbial mat communities from Washburn Hot Springs, YNP, Wyoming, USA - WHS_1_MG | ecosystem: Environmental > Aquatic > Thermal springs > Hot (42-90C) | place: USA: Wyoming... | reverse complement strand
TTTTTCTTCATATACTGGATTGAATACAGATCGTCGTAAGCAATCATAATCCACTTGTTAACGGCGGATTTCCCGACCTTTCCGGCATCGATAACCATTGCGGCTGTGGGGGTTTCTTCACGTACAGGACGCGGTTGTTTATTGTCAAACTCAGGCAGCTTTCCGTTTGCCGCAAACGAAGACCGGCAGGCATAAGTGGAAGCAATAGTTTTAGCCGCAACACCCTTTGGAGCAGCAAGGTAAAGATAGCCCCAGTCTATTCTCAAATCATCGCCCTTCTTTGCCAATATAGGCTGGTCTTTAGAACCAATCTTCAACGCCTCTACAGAGCCAAAATCTTCAGCAGCCCAAACTACTTCCTGACGCGTCTCGTTTACCGCAATTTCGCTTGATGCATCAAAATAAACAGCGACTTCGTGTTCCTCGCCATCCGCAGATTTTATTTCCCACTCAATATAAGTAACAGGTCTTGCGAGAACGTCTAAATCATCCGGTAATGCCGGTGTTGTAAATGTAAGAACAAGATTTATCCCCGCGCCTTCAAATTCATAAATCGTGCGGGTTGGTAACACAGTAAGACTTTTCTGCGAAAGCGCTGGGATACGACGCGGGTCAGCGCCAATTACCCTGTAGGTTTTACCATCTATGCGGATTAATCCACCAAGACTGTGCTGGCGTCCTGTCCAATGGACCGTATTAGCGTCGGTTAAATTATCCGCAGGAGACCAGATGCTGAAGTATGGATCGCACGCCACAAGCGGTGTTGATGGCGGGACTAATTTTGTACCTTGCGTTGTTCTCTTTGTAGGTGGTGTATAAAGTTTCTTTGCAGCTTGCGCAATTAATTCTTTATCCATCTTTATAACTTCCCGGTCATAAGTCATTAACCCGTTAACCTCGACCTCCACATCTGTAGTCTGAGTATAAACTGCCGCAGAAAGTCCAGCGCTACCTGTCAGCGGATGAAGTTTGTCCAGAAGCGCCAGATAAGCGTCGGTGAGTTCCTCACGCGTAGTAAATGAGCGATACCCCCAGTTTTTCTCGTCCTGCCATGTATGACCTTTCAGAGGCAATCCGAGACCGCCAAATTCTCCGAGTACAATAGCGCGATTTGGTTCACGCGGCGGGGCACCCGGACCTGGGTAAATATGAACATCATGCACATCACCAACCTTGCGGTCTGTCCATCCGCTTGCGTTATTAACAAGACGGGTCGGGTCCCATTGTTTGATAAGATTCACAATTCTGACAGTATCCCATTGTCCCCATCCTTCATTGTATGGAACCCACATTACAATGCATGGATGATTGTAATGACCTTCAACCATCGCTTTGAGTTCCTTTTCGAATTGCGCTGCGGATTCTGGAGAACGTGTGATGTCCGGGTCGCGCGGTCCAATGAACTTGTCGCCGCTTGGCATATCTTGCCATACCAGCAATCCAAGTTTATCGCACCAGTAATACCATCTTTGCGGCTCAATCTTGACGTGTTTGCGCGCCATATTAAAACCAAGCGATTTAGTAACTTCGATATCATAACGCAAAGCCTCATCCGTTGGTGCGGTATAAAGGCCGTCAGGCCAGAATCCCTGATCAAGTGGCCCAAACTGGAATAACGGCTTGTTATTCAGGCATAAACGTAAAATCCCCTCCTCATCCTTGCACAACGATATTTTTCTCATTCCAAAATAACTTTCCACCTCGTCTTTTGTTTCGTTATTGTGCGTAAGAGTGATTTTCAGTCCATAAAGGAAAGGAGAATCAGGAGACCACGGCTTTGCAGAAGGTATTGTCAGAGTAATCGTATTTGCAGTCTTTCCGTCGCCCGAAAAATTGGCGCTCTTACTCTGAACCACAGAATTGCCATCCAGCGCGTCAACTTTTACACTGTAATTCCCGCCTTTTAAGATTGTGTTAACTGTAATTGATACCGAAGATTTATCAAAGTCCGGCGTAATCTTTACAGACTCGATATACGAATCCGCGACTGGCTCAAGCCACGTTGTTTGCCAGATGCCGGTTGTTGGTGTGTACCAGATACCGCCCGGACGACGAACCTGTTTCCCGCGGGGCTGGTAACCTGCATCCGTCGGATCCCACACGCGAACCACAATTTCCTGCTCGGCAGAATCCGTCAGAGCATCAGTTATATCGAAACTAAACGAATCATATCCGCCACGATGCGTTCCGAGTTCTTTTCCGTTAACCCAGACTGTCGCTTCCCAATCTACAGCGCCGAAATTCAATAAAATCCTCTTGCCTTTCCATCCGGCAGGAATTTTAAAAGTCCGGTGATACCACAAATTTTCATTTTCGCTTACCCTCTTCATCACGCCGCTTAATGCAGATTCAACAGGAAACGGCACAAGAATCTGGCCATCCCATTTGGCTGGCTTTTCTGCGCTCTTTTGGGTAATTGCGTAATCCCACAAGCCATTCAGATTCATCCAATCTTTCCGAACCATCATTGGTCGCGGATATTCCGGATGTGCATTTTGTGGTGAAACCTCTTTTGCCCAGCGGGTCATCAACGGGCCTTTTGCCGGTTCCCATCCATAACCGCATTCAGCGGCTATCACTATCAGAATTACTATTGCTAATAATCGTTTCATATAAGATAAAAATTTAATTTGCCTGTTAACCTATGACAAGCGTTTTCGAATTTCCCATCAAAATATTATTAAAGGATTTTACATTTTCAGAAAAATTGGAATAAATCGCGTGTTCCAGGATTCTGTAAAACCATACAATTTTCTTTAATCTATTGCCTTGATTTTCTTTTTCTGCATATTAGCGTGTGAGCGCGCGGGTTATAAAATTCCTCTGTTGCAATCTCGGGCTCAAGGCAATAAACATCTCTGAAAAATGAAAGTATGTTTATCGTCTGAACATCAAATCCAAAAGATTCTATTAATTCGCAGATCTTCGGACGGCTCAATGTGTTCCAATGATATCCGGCAACAGAGCGGATTATATGCTCGGGAATTTCTTCCATATTGAAAAAGTTCAAACATAGCACACAATCGCAGTGGCGACATAGTTTTTCAATGGAAAAACCAACCCCCTTTTCCGAAAGATGTTCAAACAAATCGTGGACATAAATTACATCATAATTCTTTCCGAACGCTTCATCATAAATATTCCCAATCGTGATATTTGCATCTTGGTATAACGAACGCGCAACTTTGACATTCTTTTCACAGATATCGAATCCCTGATAATTAATAAATTTATCAAGTCCCATATAACGAATGGCGCTATAGTCGTTAGCTGCGCCACATGCTGGTTCAAGAACATCTCCTCGACGTATTTTCATCGAAGGCAACAACCTTCGCCAGATATCAAGAAACTCTGTCGCAACTTCCTGATTCAGTTTCCTCTGGTAATTTATCTCTCGCTCGGAGATGTCTCCAATGCCCGGCTTTGTTTCCGCAATTCCGGAATTATCACCGTTAATATTCAGAATTTTTTTAAGATAAGTCGGCAAAATCTTTTCGCCCTTAAAAATTATAATTCGACTCCACGCCTCTTTTAAAATGCGGGGTATTCTTATGGTTTCTGTAGATTCAGCGCCGGTTTCCAAAGCATATTGCAAACTCTTCCTTTCATACGGGTCATCAAGTATTTCCATGTTTTGATAAACCCAGAGCATAACTGCCGAAAACAGCAGTTCATTGTATTTCATCTCCGAAATATCCTCATCGCACAGATATTCGAGAATTGCATAACGAGTTAATATGCTCTGCGGATTAAAGCCCGGATTCTGAACCGAAAGTTTCAGGTAACTTGCAAGAAACTCTTCATCATGACGCATCCATGCATTTGCAAGGCTTTGTGATTCCTCTCTGAAAACCGACGCATCTTCACTCATATTCATGTATTTGGGAAAGTTTAATAGGCTTCCAGTTCCCCGCAGGATGAAAAAGCCTGTTTCGGGTTATCCCCGCAGGCTGGCCTACCGGATATTTTTATACCGCAAATTTTTACGGGCTCATTTAGTATAAATTCAAATGGCTGACCATCTTTTAATCTGGGATCTTTTGTAGCAGTAGTATCCGGATAAGATTCAATCCTACCAATGGTTTCCCACTGGCTCTGAGGCGTCCGCTTAATTTGGATGACCGGCTTCCCACCACTTGTGTCAAACCATCCGCCATCGTGGAACGAATGTCCGTGACAAAAAACAATCTTTTTGATACTTACCGGATTATTCAGAGTAACCGAGTAATAATCTTCGTCAGCAAGTTTACCATCAAACGTTACCACATAGGTCAGCCTGTCTCCGTCAATTATCGAACCGACAACGTTACCGCGTCGGGAACGTTCTTCTTTGCCGTCGCTCAACACTGATAAATTCTCCGGCAAGCTCCGGGCTGGCGACCTCAACCAGATTCTGTAATTCCCACCGTCAGAACCTGCATCCGCAAATGTCCTGAAAACGGCATTGACCGGCGGTGCATCATTTTTAATTCTCACCTTCGCTTCAAACCGCAGCGGTTTTTTGGATTTTAATTTCACGAGCCCATCGCCATTTGCTCCCCATAATCCAATCCTCGCCAACGAGGGTAAATCGGGATTATCACTTGTGTCGCAGGCGAGGACAAATGGACCGTATGCAAGGGCAGCCAGACCATCGTTCCCGTGCGTCCCGATAATCATTCTGCCTTCAAGGTTAAACGAGACCTCCAGTTCATCGCCATTATTCCAGTCCTGCGAATTTAATGTCAGCCAGCCGTTTCTTAATTCAGGAGTTATCAGACGGTTTTTGTATTTGATTTCCACAGGCCTTGCCCAATCTGGACACCTGAGTTTTAATCCGAAATTAACCGGTTTCCCGGAACCCACCGGGTGTTCTGATTTATTAGAAAATACAAATGTAATCAGCATTTTCCCGGAAAACGGGAATTCGCTTTTCTGCGAAATCCGCACGGTTGTATTTTCGATTTGAACTTTATAGTCTGCATTTTCAAAGTAATTCAACACAATCGTAGGCTTGCCGTTTTCTCTGCCGGTAAGGCATCCGACGAGCGGCGCAAGTGCCATCCCGCGTGGGCCACTCGAAACACAACAGCTTATGCCTGGACCATAAGACTTTCTTCCTTCGAGCGGGGTGTAATAACACCACTGCGTGCCGTCTGGCCTCTGGGCGGCACTCAAATGATTATAAATTGTCCGCTCAAGTTCATTCGCATACCTCGCCTCACCGGTCAATCTGAGCAACTGAAGATTCAGCTGAATCCACGTGACTGTTACACAAGTCTCCGCAATATGGGCAGATTCGCCGTTTGGCAATTCAAAATCTCGGCGGAAATGTTCGCCCTGACTCGCACTGCCAGTTATATACAACCTCTTCGAAACAATATCTTCCCATGCTCGGATTGCAGCCTCGACATACTTTCTCTCGCCAGTTACACGCGCCAGTTCGCACAACCCGACAAGATTAGACAACATTTCGTAAGCCTTTCCGTTTGCAGTCTTGGAAACATTCCCTTGCGAGAGCAGGCTTTTCAAAATCGCCGGCCCATTCGGAGAATCCCATGAATCAACAATATAAAGGGCAAATTTCAGATATCTTTCGTCGCCAGTAAAATCATAAAGCATAACTATCGGTTCAAGAACGCTCGTCGCAGCCATACCAACGTGTGTGCCGGCGGAGATAATATTTTTCTTATCAGGACCAAATGTTTTCAAAAGCAAGTCTGCGGCTTTTATGCAGGTCTGAAGCGCCTCCTGATTCCCCGTGTATTGATAATACGTAAGAAGTCCAATCATTACATATTTGTGAACCCAGACATCCCAATCTGCTTCCGGATATAAACCAAACCGCTTTTCCGGCACATACGTCCCAATATAACCATCCGGTTCCTGCGTTTTAATTAATTCCGCTGCGACGCGGTCAAGTTTCTTTTTCAATTCCTCATCGCCGCTGTAAACCCAAGCAAGCGTTGCGGCGTGCAACCATTTGCCAATGTGCTCACCAATCCATGGATGACTCCCCGGTTTTTTCCTGAAACCCGCAAGCAATGGCTCCTCGTCCACCTTTAGCAACCTGTTTTTCCAGTTTGCCTCAATCCGTTCGCCGAGATATCCGGCGATTCTTATATTATCCGGGGTTAACAATCTAAGATTATCCTGCATCCTGAACTGAACCTTTGAAGGAATGACGTTAACATCTGCCGCAGCGCAGCAAGTGTTAAAAAATGTCAGAACGCAAAGCGCGATAACAGCAAATGGTTTCATATTATAAATATTTTATGAATTAAAATAGAAAATATCAAAGGGTAAAAAGAGGATTTGAATATTTGGAATTTTATTTTAGCTGTAAAAAACTTTTAAGTCTGATGGGTTAAATATTCACTCTGACTAAGCTTAGCTTGCTATTGAAAAATGATGTGTTAAATATAGAAGTTTATTAGATTATTTATATTAGTATTACTTATTAACAATCAAGGTTAAAGTTATTAGATTATCTTAATTATTTTAGTGCTTATTCTAATATATCAATGAACATTTTGCAGCCTTCATTACATTAATTTTCAGTTTGTTTTTGCCACGCTCATAATATGTTTTCTCATTTATACATTCAATTTGTCATACATTAGTATTTTTTAACAAAAATTGTAATAAAAATAGCAAAATTTGTGTATTAACATATAAATAACTGTTTGACCCATTTTATAAAAACAAATAAGATATTCTTGTCTAAATTAAAAGCGGATGTCTTCCGCTAAACAGCAAGCAATTAAATTAATAAGTAACCATGAAAACAACATACAATATCCGCAATGGCAGAGGCGCAGTAGCAAAACTTGCTACGTGCGTGGCTGTGTTGACCGCATTTGCGTTACAAGCCGGACCGATTGCCACAAATCCGCCCGGTTTTAAAATAATAAAGCCACATCCGGGTGGGTTAAGTCCAAAAGTTGAAATCGGTTCGGTAAAACGTCAGGATACAAATGTTATCCTGGAAATTGGCGGTTTGCGTGGACCTTATAGTATTGAACGTAAAACAGATTTAATGAGCGGGACATGGTCAAATACAGGTATTTTAATAGATGGTACAATGCTGACTGTTCCAATTGTTGGTGACATTGGGTTCCTCCGCGTCAAAGGTCAACCTTACAACTACGTCGGGGCACAGGTTTGCGCAATGTGCCATCCTTCGGTGCATCAGAGTTGGACAAATACTCCCCATGCATCAGCTTTACAAACTTTGAAAAAAATCGGGATGCACAATAATGCCGCGTGCTTACCATGTCATACTGTTGGCTTTGGTTCAGGCGGATTTGTTAACGAGACCACCACTCCAAATCTTGCTGGTGTTCAGTGTGAAAACTGCCACGGTCCCGGTGGTCAACACCTGACCAATCCGTTTATGATTAAGCCCATTATTACCCAGTCGGCAATGATGTGCGGTGGCTGCCACACAGACGCTCATCATCCGACTTACGATGAATGGGCAGAAAGCGGTCATTCAATGGTGGATCCACATGTTGCCGATTATTTCAAATCTTCAAGCGGAGAAGCCAGAATGTGGACGTGCGGTCACTGCCACTCAGGCGCGGTGCGTGATGCCCTCCTGAAACAACTTACCGTTACAAACGGAACTGTGGTTTTGCCAAGCGGTGAAGATGCCGCAAATACTCCAATTACATGCAGCGTTTGCCACGATGCTCATGAAGTCACCGCAAATGATCCACAACTCAAATATCCGCTTTATTCAACAAATCACTACAGTGTGGTAAGTCCGACCAACATGGCGACATTTGTCAGCCAGTATAACCCAAACATCAACCTTTGCGGTCAATGCCACAACCTCCGCGGTGGAGTATGGACAGATACGGCTCGTCCACCACATCATTCGCCGCAATACAATATGTTGGTCGGAACCGGTGGCGTTCCTAATAATGCAGACAACTCGCAGACAATAGCCACTCACGGGCTTGCTATTGAAAAACAATGTGCCCATTGCCACGTCCATTCTGTCGAGGTTGAAAATCCAACTGAGTCAAATCCAAATTACACTGGTCACACATTTGAAGTGCGGTATGAAGCATGCGAGGAATGCCATGGCAGTGCGGAGATTGGAAAACTCCTCGCGGAAGGCACTCAGATGGTTATCTCCAACAAGATTCAGGAAGTCGTTGCTTTGCTTAGAACGTGGGGTGTCAGCAATGCGCCATCCGCATTAAGAAACAAGAGTGGTCCGCTTGCGTGGGAATATGCAACAATCGGACAATTGTCAACTAACATTGCGGCGACAATTACCAACAAACCGCCATCCACATCCGAACAGGCGCAGATTCCTGATGCAATTAAACAGGCGCGGTTCAATCTTTACCTTGTTGAACATGACGGTTCAAAGGGTGTTCACAATGCAAAATACGCGCGTTATCTCCTCAAAGTTGCAAAGACAAATGTGCTTGCTGAACTTGCGAAACCACCTCTGCCTTAAAATATCCTGACACTGACGGTAAAACGTCAGTTAGCGGATTGGTTAAAAAAGGGCTGTGTAAAACACACAGCCCTTTTAATTTTATCAGAATGATAGATGTTAAAAACACTCCTTAAACCAAAGCTCTATTTCTTAACTGAAACTGCAAAAAGGTCGTAATCAGAAAATCCAATAACCTTGACTTCTGCAAACTCGCCGGGCTTTACTGAACCAGTAACATAAACCCTTCCATCAATATCTGGCGCGTCAGACTGACTCCGCGCAATGTAAATTTTCTTTCTGTTTTTGAGAAATTCAGGAATTGTCTGTTCCGCCCTGTTAAAACCATGTTCAAATGAAAATTCCGGTAAATCCTTAATTGCCTCTGTTTTCACAAGCCCTTCCACAAGCACACGGATTATCTTTCCGACCTGAGCCTCGCAATGAGCGCGGGAAATTAATCTTTGCTCTGCCATTATAAGATCGCGCCGTTTTTTCTTGACCGGATCCGGAATCTGATGAGACATAAGCGCTGCCCTTGTTCCTTCTTCACGCGAATATGTAAAAACGCCGAGCCTCTCAAATTTAAATTCCCTCACAAAATCAAGCAACGACTGAAAATACTCCTCAGTCTCGCCCGGAAAACCTACTATGAAAGTCGTCCGTAAAGTAACGCCCGGAACTTTTTCTCTTAATGAAGTCAGCAATTCCTCAATGTATTTGCGGCTTGTTTCACGCCTCATGCGCAAAAGCATATTATCATGTATATGCTGTAGCGGTATATCCACATATTTTACCACCTTCCCGCATGTGGCGAATGTATCTATCATCTCCTGCGTCCAGTGTGCCGGATGCGTGTATAAAAGCCGAATCCAGAAATCACCTTTAATCTTGTTTAACTCTTTTAAAAGGATAGATAAATCCGGGATATTTTTCTTCCCTGACGCTCCATCAGAATCCCCGTCAACCTTCAAATCAATCCTTGATGTAAGAAACGAATCAGATTTCCCAAACAATTTCCTGCGTTCGACAGGGTTTAAAAAATCACGGCCGTAGTAAGTGGAATCTTGAGAAATAAGATTTATCTCCTTAACACCATTTCTTACAAGAGACTCTGCTTCTTTTAAAATGTCGTCAACTGTGCGGCTTCTGTATGGACCGCGAATCTTTGGTATAATGCAAAAACTGCACGGATGGTTGCAGCCTTCTGCAATTTTCAGGTAGGCAAAATGCGGCGGCGTCAGACGAAAACGCGGCGTCTTATAATCCGGAATATAAGTTGCTTTCGGGCTGATTGAAATAATCTGCGGCGGTTCTGAGCCTCTTTTAATGCTTCTTGCCGTGGATGTCCGTTTCTCTGGGGTCTGACAGGTTCCGTTACGGTTTTCGCATGAATCCTTCTGAGTCCCTACTATCCTTTTCCGTTCTATTGCCTCTTTGATTATTTCAACAATATTTTCAACTTCATTTAATCCGATAAATGCGTCAACCTCAGGCAAAAGACTCGGGAGTTCTTTTTTATAAAGTTGCGGCAGACATCCAGAAACAATCAGACACTGTCCGGGCTTTGCGCGTTTAATCGTGTTGGCTGTTTCCAATATTGTGTCAACACTCTCTTCTTTTGCAGAATCAATAAAAGAACAAGTGTTTATAATTAAAACATCTGCTTCGTCCGGATTGCTGGTTATTTTCATCCCGCTACGGGAAATATTCCCGAGCATAACTTCGCTATCAACAAGGTTTTTGGCACACCCCAGTGATATCATTCCGACTTTTATTGTGTCGGTTTTCTGTGCGCAGTGAGTGGCATCTCCGCGCCTTGTATCATTGCGCGAAGTTTCACTATCTGAAAGTCCTGACTTTTTCTTTTTATCGCTCACAACGGATTTAATTTAGAACACGAAGTCCAATTTTACAAATTACACCCTGATTTTTTTGAAAGGGAAGTGTCTTTTGCGTTAACAGAGATTGTAAAAAAATTGGCTGTCCGACCTGGATTCGAACCAGGACTAAAGGCTCCAAAGGCCCGTGTGCTACCATTACACCATCGGACAAGCCGTTTTGAAAATTATATTAATTTTCAGTTTTTTCAATATAAAAATTAACCCGAAATCAAAATTTCTCAAGCCTCCTCAATGCTTAACATTTGGAGGAACGGATTTGATTCGCCAAATAACATTCAAACTAAAAAATCCGAAAATTACGTTTTAAGAAAATATCTGTTATTCCGGTAACTTCTTAATACGGAAATCGTCAAACCTAATCCATCTGTCTTCATCAAAACTACCGTGGTAACATTGTATGCTGACCTCGTCATTATCCGGTGCCGGCAGTTTTCCAGTGGCTGCCGTAAAATACTCCCCTGCCCCATCAGGTCTGTACTGCGCAATATAACCATCTTTATCCACAATCAGACGCAACTGGACGGTATCGTTGGTCATAGGCTTGCGTCCGGGTATTATCATCAACTTTCCGTCCACCAGTTCCTTCACGAGTTTAAACACTGGTTTGCCGCCGCAATACCATGTAATCCCTGCCTGTTCAAATTGATTTTTAGGCGGCTGAAGATTTGTAATTGTTACTTCGATTGAATATTTTCCCTGTGACCGGTCAGGGGCAGGTCGGACGAGCGCATTCTTGACAGACTGCGAATCGCCTGGTCTTACGCAAATCTCAAGTGCGCCGTTTTTAATCCGCCAGTCCTCAGAATCTTCCCTTATCCAGCGCCATCCGTCTTTTAATTTTCCGTCGAATGTCTCCTCAAAAATAACCTCCTCCGGTACCTCCGCGGAATTAATTGCCCAAACCGCAATCATCAGAACCAGCGCAAATATCCTGAACATTTTCATATCTCTTTAATATCAGAATATATCGTCTCTTTCAAATTTTTCGAACAGATTACGGCAAGGATATTACCCTGTAAAAATATGAACCATTTGTCGAAACGGGTAAATAAACTTCCATGGATGAATTCGTTGCAAAATAATTTTCTGTGGCTGGCAACCAGAATCGATGGCTGAACCTCTCTTTGTACTCAACACAGTAATTCCGATTCGGAATCGATTTCCATTTCAACCCAAGGTAATTAGTTTCATTTAGAACATAATCAACCTTTAATTCATCAAACAAAACGATACTGAATGAATTTGTTGCTGATAAAGGCGGTTCGCCGTCATCGGTAACAACAACAGTAAACCTGTTTGTTGTAAACCTGAACCTGCTGTCTGTTTTCCATTTAAAAACGCCAGTGGCTGGTTCAACAACCGCTCCGTATTCAGCTCCTTCAACCAGTTCAAAAACTAAATTGTTCTTCGGTATATCGGGGTCACTCACAGGAATCACAAAACTGAATTCGCATCCGGCGTGGTTTGTCTGAGTTAGATCAGACATAAACACAGGCGGTTGATTTACCTCGTTCACAGTGATAGTGATTCTTCGCGCATCCCACATTTCAGGCTCCCCAGAGTCATGAACATAAATAAAGAAGGCATAGATTCCCGGGCCTTGTCCTTCCGAAGGAATCCATGTGAAAAACCCGTTAGTCGGGTTTATAAAGGCTCCCGGTGGCGCGTCGTCCCCAAGGCTAAACCGCAGCGTCTGAGTCGGCAGGTCAGTATCCACAGCCGTTACTGTAAATGAAACAATCTCGCCTTCATTAACAACCTGATTTGGCGGTATAACAATTACCGGCGGACTGTTTGTTTTCTCAACCGAGATTGTGAAACTTTCGGTTGCAGAAAGAGGCGGATTCCCGTTGTCTGTTACCCGCACGGTAACCGGATAACTATTGCCTCCCTGAATTTCCGACGGTGTCCATGTAAAAACTCCAGTCACCGGGTCAAGGTAAGCACCCTGTGGAGCGCCATTTTCAAGACTAAAATACAACATCTGCCTCTCACTATTTGGGTCTGATACCTCCACCTGTATTACAACCGTTTCGCCCTCCACGACAACCCTATTCCCTATCTTTTTAATAACTGGCGGCAAATTTGGTTCAATCAGGAGATTCGCAGTTCCCGGCGTTGCATTAGTAAATACCTTGATTTCCTGCGAACCATCCGGGAACCTTCCCATGCTTACATCGGCAAATTGTTTCCCGAAGGTTACAGAATCAACCAGTGTTCCATCAGGTGCAAACAGCCCAATTGCCTCGCCACTGGCTGCAAGTCGGAAATTTACATGAAGGTCTCTCCGCGCAGATGAATTCTGGTTTGGTTCGCCATCAGCCCAGATAAGCAAAAATCCCTTTGCCGGCACAGTCACACCAGCCGGTATCTTATATTGAGTCTTCTGATTTAAATCGTCTGTAAGATAATACCCTTCCAGATTTACAGGGATACCAGACGGATTATAAATCTCGAACCAGTCTTCAAAATCGCCATCCGCAGGGTCGGCTATCGTCCCACTGTTATCCGCCATCCATTCATTTATAAAGACTTCTATCGGCGGAACAGCCGGATTGTTTGGCTCGCCCGGAGTCGGAATATAGAAAAGTCGCCTCCCGGCTGCTGTGTTTTCCGGAAATGAACCGTATGACCGATTAACGCCTGCCATCTTCCACGAGAGATAATCAATCAGATTTGTTGAACCATTATAATCGGCGCTAAGCAAAACCATCCCCGCTTCGGGAGTTATTCTGAAATTAGTGTGAAGTTCATTCGCATTTGATTGTTCAGGTTGTCCGTCAAGGAAGACAATAAGATACGAATTCGGATTCAATATAAGATTCGTCGGGAATTTCCATTTAGTCAGGTTTTTAAAATCATCACTTAAAAAGAAATTGTTTAAAGAAACCGGATTCGTTGAAGAATTGTAAATCTCCACCCATGGATCAAATTCCGAAGCGCTATCAGCAATGGTATTAAAATTAAAAGGTTCTACTTCGTTCAGCCATACCGGCGGTATGGGTGGCAATGTTGCAACCACAGAATTTCTGTTACCTGGCGTAGCAATTGCAACATTCCCCATCCTTGTCTCCAGCGACATACCAAATACTACATCGCTGCTTCCTGTGGAACTCTGGTGAACTTCTACGGCAATGACATTTGTCCCCCGCATTAAATAAGTTGCCGGGATATCGAACGGACCTTCAATAGTAGCGTCACCGACGGTGCCGGACGCAAGTGTCGAATAAGTGGGGTTTGTTGTTGACATCCTTATAGAATAAACGGGGTTGCCGTTAAGATAAATCACAGCCCCGTCATCGATTATTGTATATATCCGCAGAGTTATGCCGGCGGGATTTCCGTCGAATACAAACTTTTTCCGGAAGTAATATGTCGTGCGACCAAGCGTCAAAGGTGTATTTTTAGGAGCGGGCAAAGAAGCATTTTCAACGTATAAAAGCGCAGCGCCTGATTGCCATGATGAATCATCATAATTAAGCCCTTGCCACCCTGAACCCGTTAGGTCGGCAGTCTGGTTATACTTCCAGACATCAGTCATCGAAATAAGTGTCTGCGGGGTAAAATTCGTATCGATATATGCGGCTGTCCAGTTAATAATCCTGCTGGCATCTTGGCTGGCGTCAATAAGTTGAAGTGATGAGCCAGATCCATTGGCGCTCTGATGCCATGGCGGTTCGGAACTGTATGTAACCGCAGAAATCACAACATCTTCCGAAGGCGTCGCGCCAGGTTTTACTAATCTTAATGTTTCACCTTCATTTCTGAGTGTTCCGGGAAACTCGCCGGCAATAGGTATTGTCGCCCCGTAAGCCGCTGCAAACTGAACCGCATCTTTCACCACCACAAGATAACTATTCAGCTCAATTATGGTTCCTGGCGCAAACTGAAAATCCACTCCTTCAATCCGCCAGTCCGATAAATCAAACGCATTATTTGTAGAGGCATTATAGATCTCAATATACGACGCCCCCTGCACAGGGGGATTATACATAATCTCGTTTATGACAACTTTTCCCTGAGGCAATTCATCAACACCTGTAAACTGAATATTTATAGATGCAGTCGCGTTTGAAACCAAATTGCCATTGAAATCAATTCCCTGAACATTAAGTCTGTTTTCGCCGGGCTTTAACTGAACCCTGATTGTCCAGTTGCTCACGCTTGTCCAAATTACATCGTATGGAGTTCCATTTACAGAAATTTTCCTAACCTCCAGAGGCGCTGTGCCGCTGAGCACAATCAGATTTCTGTTCGTCGAAAAATCGTTGCCGCCGTTTAAAGTAATCGTAAATGGGGCAGAATTACTTGCTACAAGACCAAGTATATAATCACGCCTTGCAGCTATATAATTTTTAATACTATCAGGGCTTGCCGGACTAATCCCGTCGGCGAGGAAGGCTTTATACCTGGCATCAAGAATGGCATTAGCCAGTTCCGGTCGCAACGGACCGTTCGCTGCCTGAATCATAGCCTGCCAGTAGATTCTGGCAAACGGCGGATGAGAATTCTTTGGACCTTTATTAGCGCCTCCAATACTAAACATGTCGGTAGTCGGTCCCATGGAAAAGAACGCAAAGTCAATGTCCCAGATTAATAAATTCCACAATCCCCGTTGAGGCTTATACGCATATATGTTTTGTCCGCCGCCATAAGAATAACTATCGTTGTTGCCGACTATATGTTCCACAACGTGCGTTTTATACCATTGCTCAACATCAATTGCGGATTGAATTGTCCTTGTGTAATTTTCGCCCGTTGCAGATGTGTTAACAATATCCACGAGATTAAAGATGTTTGTATAATTGTGGGCATCGTTACCATAAGCCCGTTTTGCCCAATTCCAACGGTATCGAGCAAGTTTTTTGACCCCACCAGTGGTCAGATATTTGGATAAATCAGCCCCCACAGCAGAAAAAGCCGACGCCATATCATCAAACTCAAACCAAAGTTGGACTTTATACAGGTCTCCATCAGGGTCATACGGATACCACTCTTCAACAAAATCCGCATTTGGCTGCTGGGCATCTTCAAAAAGCATCCCACGACGGACACCGTTCACAAAAAGGTGAATACTCCGCCTGTAACATGTCGGTAAACCCATCTTGCCGGCAATCCAGTAAGCCTGCTGTTCAGCCTGCAAAGTAGAATCTCCGCCGCCATTTCCGGGCTGTAAAAGGTTAATCTCTTTTTCGCCAAGGAAAAGGTCGTCTTTGGCGAATGATATAACATAATCGCAGTTATTGCCGATTGGCGAATTATAACCCGGGCTGTGGTATGGGCTGCCGCTATATTGCGCACCTGCATTGTAGATAACCCTCTGCGTCCCATAAACAAAAGTTACATCGAGCGGGTCATTACTTAGTTTTTCACGGGCAATCCACTCGTTCATTATCTTCTGCGTCAACCACACGCGGTAAACACCTAGCTTGCCATTAACCACCGTGTCCCCCCATCTGATTACACATTCACGCTCAGGCGCGTCATCCGGAAACCTTGTTAAAGCAGGATAAACTTCATTTCCATCAAGTGCCTCGATATAAAACGCAACAATCGTTCCGTTTGTCTGCGCAGGGATAGTTCCGCTATACCATCCGGCGCCACGATTTACCATACTCAAAGGGGTATAGTTTGTTGACGGATCAATCCTATATTGAAGAACAAGCGACGCCAGTCCATCCGGGTCGTAAACCCGCGCATAAACAGTAACAGGCACATTTGCCGCAGGCACTACTGGATAATGGGAAACATCCGCAATGGCAGGACCTGCATTTGGCACTTTCCTGCTATTTTGTCTTCCCGGCGTTCCAAGATCAGCTGTCGTCAATATGTTTCCCGGCGCTTCAAGCCAATTACCTTTAAGCCTTAGTAAAATCTGCGGCGAACCCTTTAGCCATCTGACCTTTGCCCGCAAAGTTGCAGTGGTTCCGGACGACAAACCAGCGGTGAGTCTTCCTCTGATTCGGTTTGCGCCGGTGTCGCCGCGTGCTGACGCCCGCACGTGGATACATTTGCTTCCGTTAACACCGCTTCCGCTTTCAAGAGTTGTGGCGCAGTGTGTTCCCTGAAACAACCATCCGGAAACGCCATTCTCAAAATCAGGATTCTCAACGACGTTATTCCCGCCAGTGGGAATTACTTCCACATCATCTATCAGACATTCACCCGGACCCATCATGATTATATCAATCGCGTTGGCATCGCCGTTGCCATGATCCAGAACCCCTGTGTATTCAACTACCGTCCAACTGCTCTTGCTTGTTTCATCACTGTCAGCCCAGTTATATGCAAACATGCCGTTAGCCTTAGCGTCAATCCGTTCAAGACTGCTCCCGCCGCCATTGCTCCACTTGCCCCACCTACCACCCGGCTTGTATTCAACTTCATCAACAACTACGCGTATAGTTTTCGTTGTCGGCATCCCGTATTCGTTCGTTACAGTTATAGTTACAGGTTTTTCAAGGGTGAGCCTTTCACCGTCGTTAGAAAGGGAACCGTCAAAATCGCCAAAAACCAACGAACTATCTAATAGCGGGTGAACCGCAAGAAGCCTGCTTTTATTCCTCGCAATAACAAAATAACCTTCCGGCGGTATTACTGTGCCTGACGGGAATGTGTATGAAATTCCGCCTCGAATTCTCCATTTGCCGATGTCAACACTGTTTGTGCCGCGGTTATAAATCTCTAAATACTCCTCATCCTTATTCTCAGTAGCAGGGTCATACATTATCTCATTAATCACCACGTCTGAAATAAGTATATCCGTGTTATTTGTTCCAATAGTCTGAATCTGAAGACGTGAGAACATCGGCGCTCCGTCGGGGAATCGTCCATAGGATACACCAGGTTCAAGCGCCGGATACCTTAGAGAATCTATTACAAACGTGTCGCCAGGATTCTTTATGATTATTTTCCCGCCTTCGGGATTTAAATTAAACCCTAATTCTGAAAAACTGTATTTGACAAAACCAAAGGCTGGAATATAAGCAGGCGTCGGCACAACAAATTTGTTTGTTTTTGGATCATCCGTAATTATTATACCTGCAATACTCACAGATGTCGTTTGATAATTGAATAATTCGATATAACCTTCCATGAACTGGTTTATAAAAACTTCATTTATCATTACACTGAAATATTGATTAATGACCTGTTGCTCATTTTTACCGGGCGAACCGCCTTTCAGCACGCTCTGCGACCACGCCTTCGGATTTCGCTCTCCGTAGCTTGGTCTGCTCAGAACAAGAGAATGGCCAGCGCCATCGGCGCTCAACGGGAATGGCGGGTCTTCGGAGTATTCCATATCGAATAAAATTGCCCCCAGATTGTTTCGAATCTGCACTCTGCCTGAACCATCCGGTAAATCGCTTTCGTATTTTCCGATGATATTTGTAATGCCGTAAACAGCTCTTAAATCATCAGGATTTGCCGCAACCACAAGAAATGCGTTCGAACCTATTATCGTGTTTGTCGGAAATGTATAATTAACAGAGCCGGTAATCTGCCATCCGCTAATATCCTCAAACCACGGCTGAGAATTGTAAATTTCTATGAACTCAATATTACGCCCATCGCTCCTCTCTGCAGGGTGGTACATAATCTCTGAAACTACAATTGGCGACCTCCTTGATGACGGTCCCAAAGGTTCTGCAGTTGAAATCGCCTTGTAGATCTCAAGCGGTGTGTAGTCTATCCTGAAATAGACTTTGCTGTTGGTTGCTATTGTATTCGGCACTGTGGCGCAGTCTTTTATATTGTTGACAGTCAATGTGTATAATGCCCTTGGTATCAACGGAGTAGTTGTAAGAATAACGCTTGCGTTGTTAATCCCGAAACGCGCAGAAAGAACAATTGCATCGCGGTTCAAAGAGTAATTCCCCGCGTTCGTCGCAGTCACAGGATCTAGTGGTTCCGAAAAATACACGGAAACCATGGTCAGACTTCCCAGACTCCCTGCCGAGAGAAGTTTCGGCGGAGTAGTGTCCGGAACAACAGTCAACCTTGCCACACTGCTTGTGGCAACACCGTAATCATTTGAAACCACGCAGAAAAAGGTAGCGTTGTTATCCGCAATTTTTACTGGCCCGAAGAGATTTGAAGAAGTGTTTGCATTGAGAATTGGAATTCCATCCTTAAACCACTGAAACCTTACGCCTAAGTAACGGGCAAGTTCAATGGTAAATAATGCCATCTGTCCCTCAACAACCGATACATTTTGAGGATTTTTAGTTATTACAGGCGCTCCCACCCCGAACGGTATTCCACGAAAGGCAGGAATAGGTCTTTCTAACGTTCCGTCCGGCAACTGCCATCCGACGGCAAGATTATCCCCGCCACCGCCTTCTTTCTGCAATGCTTCAATATAATATTGAACACCATTGGTCAGGCGGATTGGCGCAGATTTCTGGTTTGGTTCCTTTTCCCATTCACGCGAACTTGTCCAACTGTTTACAGTAGCAATAACCCTTTTATTTAAAGGCGAACTATCAGTGCTTAAATAAAGAACGCTGTTGTCATCGCTTGAAATCCAGAAAATATAGTTACCGGTCACCGGCGGGACAATCAACCCCATCACCCTTGTTCCGTAATTATCACCCCAGTTCACAGGTGTCTCAAAATAATTTGTCAGAATTTCTTCATAAGACGGACTACCAGGAAAGGATGGCGCGTTTGTAAGGTCGGCAACAGAAGTCCCGTTAATTCCTGTATAAACCTGTCTTAAAAACCCGTTCGTCTGAGAATAAGCGAAATCCCACGAAAGACAATACATCGCCATCCCCACCGCGAGCAGCAATTTCAAATGCTTCACTATCATCAGCAACCGAAGATCTTAAAAATTAATGACAAACAGCCTTATTACCGCATTAATAAATGCAATGCGTCCATCTCTTCCCATCAGGATTTTATTTTATTATATCAAAAAGGACTCCAATGTCGAGAAAATTAGGTGAAGCCATATTTTGATTTTATCTGCATTTTTGAAATGCAAAGGTGTTGACAAATTTGTAAACTTTCTTTATAATTTACTTAGAAATTTCTGAACAAAGCCTGTTCGGAAATTGTCAATACCAATAAAGGGTATTCAGCGGATATGAGACTGCCAGTCAAATATGTGAAGGAGGGGGATAACCTGAATCACTATATTGACCGGCTTTTTTTCATTATCGCTAATACCCCACTTGGTAAATCATGTGGTTGGTCAGACCGCATAAATTCAAACTCAAACCAAAACACAGATGCGTATGGCAAAGTCACCCGACATCATTAACGAGGTCATCAATAACCCGAAGTTCCCGTTCCGGAAACCCGTTGCGCGGAACAAAAAACAACAGAGAAACCGCTACATACGTCGGAAAGTAAAAGAAGTCCTCAATAATCTATCGTGGCAGGAAGAAATGTAAAAATCCTACAAAAATTTACAGCCGCGTCTTTTGCGACGCGGCTTTTTTTATTTATAAACCTGTTTACAATTCATTAGACCTTGATTATCTGAGATATAATTCATTATGCTCTTACCATGAAACGTCTTTTAAAAATAAAAACTGGAGCGTATTACTTCGGGATTATATTTGAATTTATTGCAGGAGTTGTCGCTGTTATTTTGAGCCTTATTTTTGGTTATAATATTTTTAAAAATATAACCATATCCGTTATTGGATTTATACAGGGTCTTGCATATACAATTCCAGCGCTGTTATTTTTCTACCTGCTTTTTAAGATACCTCTGGCTAATATAAAGAGAATAGAGGACATGATTATAAATTTCCTGACCACAATCCTTAGCGGTTGCGGAGTCATTCACTTTGCTGCGCTTTCAATCGTTGCCGGTGTTTGCGAAGAATTATTGTTTCGCGGATTTTTACAAGGTTTCCTGACTGAAAAATTCGGGGCTCTGACAGGGATAATCGTTGCGAATATCGCCTTTGGCTTCATGCATCCGGTATCTCTATTATATGCATGTATAGTCTTTGTCGTGGGTTGTTATTTTAGTTTTATCCTGCATTTAACAAATAATCTTTTTGTATTAATGGTCACGCATGCAACGTATGACTTCGCTGCACTGTGTTATATAAAATACGTTAAACTGAAATAACCCTAAAAAACAAAACAGCCCTGCTTTTAACAGGGCTGTATGTTCAGATTTTAAATGTTTTTCTGTTATATTATTGTTGGTCGTATTCTCCCAATGGTCTTATCCAGATGTTTCTGTATCTGACCGGATTTCCATGATTCTGGAGAACAAGGGGACCACGAGGCGGATGTGGTCTACTGTATTTCGCAAGTTCGCGATGAACCGTGTAACCAATAAACTCTTTTTTATGATGCAGGACTACACCGTTGAGTATTACCGTGACCAACGACGGCTTTATCATCTTTCCTGATTCATCCCACCGCGCCGATTCAAATATAATGTCGTAAGTCTGCCATTCGCCCGGTTTCCTTGCTGCATTCACAAGCGGTGGATACTGCCCGTACATTGCGCCAACCATACCATCTGCGTATGTGCGGTTCTGATATGAATCAAGCACCTGAATCTCATAACGTCCGTAAATCATTACACCACTATTGCCACGCTCTTGGCTGTTCCCTTTAACTTCAGCAGGCGTAGCAAATTCAAGGTGTAACTGGAAATCGCCAAACTCATCTCTTGTGCGGATACTGCTTTTGCCGGCAACTTCCATATAACCATTTTCCACCTTCCATCCGGCTGGTTGACCTTTGTCATCCACCCACTTAGAAAGGTCTTTTCCATCGAATAGAACGATAGCATCTGATGGTGGTGGCGCCATGTCGCTAAACTTTTCACCCGGCGTTACCACTCTTGGCTGTGGTCTGTTGGGGTCATGAACCCGCCATTTTCCGCCCGGCAAAAACGGAGTGTCTGTGTATCCCACAGGAGCATCTCCTGCCATGCACGATAAAGATGCAATTACAATCCCGGATAAAATCGCAAATTTGTTAATTGTGTTTTTCATAGAAACATAAGTTTTTGCTTTTTTTAAAAAATTGCAAGAAAACATTTTCAATCATTGAAAAATATCATCCCCTAAAAACACAAATGCCAGACAGTCAGGAAATCCCATCTCAAAATTGTAATCCCATTTCAAATCTGCAATATATTAATTAGTATGGGAAAGAAACTCATAACCGACGAAATAGAGAATCTTTTACAACCTCCGCTGGGGCAAAATAATTTTACTGAAATTTTCACAAAAATCCTCCACTGGCGGAGTTCCGGCAATATTTTATCAAAAATCGCAATTAACCCGGATGGTGTTCACGAGTTTCTGTTTTCACCTGTTGCGGAGATTGGTGGTGTTTCAGTCTTTTTGGCAGAATTGTCAAAAAACGACTTTCCCAATACAGCTTTGTTAATCCTCACGCACCGTGATATCTCGAAAAAATTCCCATATTGCATCTTGATTTTCATTTCCAGCGACAAAACCTCAGCACTACTCTGTTGGGGAAAATACAGGTCAAAAACCAAAACAGAAATAAGAACTTGTATCCATAACTCCACCAACCATTCCAGTCAGATGGCGCTTACTTTAAGTGAACTTTTGATTGACCTTTCCGAGACCGACTTCGACGAGCCTCACACCTTCTATATGGTCGATAAAATCAATACCGCCTTCCTTAAAGAAAGCGACATTACCGACACTTTCTCTAAACTTTCGAATCAATTAAAAATTATCAGAGAAAAATACACCGATGCCGCTGAAGTCGCCCGAAAAAATCTCGATTACAAAACCTGCAACAAGTTTAACACCTTAAAAGACAAAATCTCTGAATTATCAAAAAATATCGCCCGCGATATTGATCAATGGAACAAACTTATTAAGTAGTCAGCCAGATTGATTAATCGGGAATCAGTGGACTTAATACATTATAAGCCACCTTCAAAGCCAGTTTTCTACCTTCAAGGGTTTTGCCAAAGGTATCGTCTTCCACTTCCACACACACAGGTCCCTGATATCCCACTTCTCTTAAAACAGCGACAAATTTTGCCCAGTCGATTTCTCCGTAACCCGGAATTCTTGGCAAATGATATTGCAACGGAGTGGCAAGAATTCCCACGTCATTTAATGCATCCCGTTTCAAAAGCACATCTTTTGCATGGATATGGAAAATCCTGTCCTTGAATTCCCTTACCGGTTTTATCCAGTCCATGTGTTGCCATACAAGATGCGACGGGTCATAATTTAGGCCGAAATTCGGACTTGGGATATCGTTAAACATACGCCGCCAGATTGCCGGCGAGTGGGCAAGATTCTTCCCGCCAGGCCATTCGTCATAGGTGAATAACATCGGACAATTTTCTATACCAATCCTCACGCCATGGTCTTCGGCAAATTTCACAAGCGGTCTCCATGTATCGAGAAATCTCTGCCAGTTTTCTTCCACAGATTTTTTCCAGTCCCTGCCAATGAATGTATTCACCTGATTCAATCCCAGTTTTTCAGCCCCGAGAATTACATTCTTGATATGATTGACCGCCTTTTCAGAAACCTCAGGAGAAGGATCAAGCGCATTGGGATAATAGCCAAGTCCACTGATCTGGACATTGTATTTGCAACATAACTCCTTGATTTTACTGATTTTATCGCTATTTAGTTCTGTTACATCAATGTGAGTAACACCCGCATATTTTCTTTCCGCCTTTCCAGGAGGCCAGCACATTACTTCCACACACTTATATCCGACAGACGCGGCAAATTCGAACACCTGTTCCAGACCTAATTCCGGCAATATCGCTGACACAAACCCAAGTTTCATATTTTCCTCCGTATCTTTGTTGTGGCTATTTTTGATATTATGGTGGCAAACTCATACAATACTGACAAGAAAATTTGCTGATTAACCTGAAGTTCCATTAAATTTTAAGAAACCCAGAAAATCAAAAGAAAAATAAATCAGCGAATCGCCCTTTACATTGGAAGAAAACATCTATTCCGGAAAAATAACAAGTTTATAACCGGAAGTAATTAAGTCCCTTTGCCCGGATTTGAAAGATTAAAATCAGGTTTTTCAGTAGCAATCAGACTATCAGTTAAACCTGCAAAATCCTGCTCACCTGCCCTCATTAATTGTGGAAGGCAACGGTCCTTCCCATGTCTTAGGGGCATTCCATGGGCGGCTTGAGACATTGCGGCTATCATCAGCGACAGTTCCGCAACCAGTCATTGAAAGCGCAAGTCCGCCTAATATGGCACAGAGCAGTAAGGTTGCAGTTAATTTTTTAACTGTCTGTTTCATTTTTAATACAAAACCTGATCGCCTTCGCGAATCTCGCCGAACTTCCATTCAGGAAGTATGTTGGCAATGCATTTATCAGGGAAGACAGTTCTTACTTTGACTTTACCAAGCAATTTTCCGTCACGGTGAACCTTCAGGACACCGCCTTCGCGGACGTCCTGATTTTCCCCAATGTCGAGCACAACAAATTCCCACCTTGGGTCAACAGCTACAACAGTGCCCTTTAAACCAGTTGGCAAAGGAACTTCTTTGTCTTCGTCTTTAACAGGAACGAGGAGGTCTTCGATAAACTTCTTTTGTCGTGCAACAGTGCTGGCAAGAATCTTCTTTTCAGCCTCAATAGCGTCGATTGTTTTCTTTGCCTGCTCGAGGTCTGCCTGAATCTTTTTAACTTGGTCAGGCGTCACACCCAGCGCGCTCCATGCTGCCAGTTTTTGTTGCGCATCCACTTTTTCAGCCTTTGTCTTGTCCAGTTCGGCAGTAAGCGACTGAATATTCTTGCGCGCCTCGGCAAGTTGGGAATTTGCCTGATCCAGTTTATTGCGGGTTTCTTGATGATTTGATTGCTCGCGCTTTAACTGGGCAGTGGTCTGCTCCAGAGCCTTTTCCGCCTTTGTAGCGCGGGCAATCTGCTCTTCTTTCATTCTCTTTTCGTTGTCGCGGTCATCCCGCAAAGCCACTATGCTATCTTTTACCTTAACAATGCCAATGCCTGTCGCGGCAAGAGCCGCAATAATGGCTACAATCAAAGTTATTCTTACTAACAACATGCGTTTCTCCTCTTCGCTTGTTTTTCAAAAAAATTATACATTTTTAAAAAATATGTCAACGCTTGGTTAAATTATTCGTTAGCAAGTTTTAATGCCTTACGGATATTACTTGCCGAGCGTTTCTCCAATTCATTGCTTACAGTCCAATGATAAACCCAAATAAGATTGCTTTCATGCGGTATTGTCGGGTCAACAAGGTTCAACGTCCTCTGGAAATCGTCAATCAATTGCTCATCAGAGAGTTTTGGAATCTCATCAAGCAACTTATTGAATAATTTCTGCGCCTCGTTTGTATAACCACGGCTGTGTAAAAGTATAAACGCCTCCCGCAGCTCGATATGCCGTGACTTGTTCGATTCAATCTGTTTGATTACCAATACACTGCATATCAGCGTTACTATAAAAAAAATTATTTGCCACTTATATTTCTTTGCAACACCCATTTATTTTAAATGACGTTTTCAACCGGTTAAAATTCAGTAATATTTTAATAAATCCGCAAATTTTCTTTCAGGAACCGCCTGTATTCACCAAATAAATTTTCACCAGCGCACAATTATAAATTACTTTTAATCAGCTTTCGCTCTTCCATAGTTTTTAAATAAAGAGACGCCAACGGATTATTCCACCAGTTCAGTTTTAATGAACGAAGGAATAATTCCTGAGCCTTGCCATAATCTTCCACTTGGAAAAAATGCCATCCAGCGATAGAAAGGACGTAATAACTATTCGGGTCAAGTTCCATAGCGCGCGCAATATAAACCCCTGCCTCTGCGCGCCTTCCAATCCAGTCCAGACACATCCCGTATCTTAAAAACGGATATGGATCAAGCGGATTTGCGTCCATGCTTTTCCGGAACCACGTCATCGCAGCAATCGCCAAGTCCTTATAATCATCATTGCCCTGCCAACTCCGGTTTCTGAGCAATTCGCCTATCGTGTATGATGTTTCAGCATTATTGGGTTCAATCTCAAAGGCTTGTTTTAAATATTTAATGGTCTCAGCCTCAACAACAGATTCATTTGCGGCTTTCAGTAATTTACTTTCTTTATAACGCGGAATTGACGCAGACAAAACTGATGCAGCAAAAACAAATACGCATCCAGCCGCAAGAAAACGGGAATAGCCAGTAAGCGATATATAGCACTTTTCGGTTTTAAATCTCCAGTAGGATGTCAAAATTGCCATCAACACAACGGCAATTGCTGCGTTTGCCGGGATATGCATATTGAAATCAAAAAACGAATGGACTGCAATGCCAACAAGCCCGCCTGCCACGCCAAGCATGATTGATCCTTTGTTGCTTGTTTTCCCTATATCAATCCTTCGTCTGACACAATTCCATGATTGCTTCGCCGTGTATGCAAGTATTCCCAAAGTTGAAAGAATAATTGCTAAACCGACAATTCCATAATCAGCAAGCGTGTTTAAATAATCGTTATGAGCCCAACCCGGTCTTCCCTGAGCAACATTGTGAAACTCACGAACCTGCCTGTATACATAATCATAATGACCGGGACCGACCCCGAATACTGGCGCCCGTTCAAAAACCCTGACTGCGCCACGCCAGTATAAAATCCTACGGTTTTCATCAGGAACAAGAAGACGGTTTTCTGTTACCCTTTTCTTTGCCGTAAAATTGCTGGTATATAAATACATACCCACAAAAACCATAAGAATAGCGACCACTGTTACCGGAAGCCAGAATCTCCGCCTGTGCAACAACGCAATTACTACAAAAAAGACACCCGATGCTGCAGCAAGCCATCCAGCCCGCGAAACTGTTACTACAAGTCCAGCAGTCATCATTAATACTGAATAACCAACAAGAATACGCGCTATGTGGCTTATCCGTCCGGATAACAGCAGCGAAACCCCTACTGGAAGAACCATCGCCAGAAAACCGGCAAAGTGATTCGGGCATATATACGTGCCAGATGCCCGTCCGGCATATTGTTCAGGCTTGGGATAAATAAGGACAAATCCTGAACGGGTCAGATATTGATAGATTGCATAGATTGAAATTAAAGTTCCCAGCGCCAATAATGCCGCAAGCACAGTCGTTGTGGCGCGGCGCCTGTGTAAATTGTTCAGAAAAGCAAAAAACAATCCGGCATAAAAAATAATCTGAATAAATTCTGTGCGGGCAACATATTCAATATCCGACCGCAGACATTCAAATCCCGCATAAGCGCAAAAGGCGAGCACACCCCAGCAGACAGGCGTCCAGAGGATTTTAAATTCCTTGTTTATGAGAATCCTCAGCCCCCATAATACCAGAATCCCTACAAGCATCCAGATTAACAGGACAAAATCCTGCGGCAAAACGGCTCCGATTGCCACAGGGGCATAAATCAATATGCCAAGCGTTAACCCAAGGATGCCCGCTTCCAAAATTCGGTCAACCCTTTCAATATCCATTTCAGATTAAGATTACTTATAAAAAAACCTTATAGCAAGTTCAGATTACTTTTTAACCGCTCCATTGTCGGAATGTGCACTGTAATTTTATTTTTTACGCTATGCGTTTTATTTTCTCCTTTTGTCCTATCAAACGGGAGCAATTCATTTTATAATCCGTCTAAATATCAGGTATGAAAAATTTAAGACTCAGAACTCTTGTAGTTTCTGTGCTTGCTGTTGCATGGTCTGTTATAGGACTGCATAGCGCCCCTCGTGAAAAGGAATGGAAAGAGGTGCAGGACGCCGAAAATAAGGGACTGCCAAGAACTGCAATCGAAAAACTTGAACCAATCATCACTATGGCTTTAAAAGAAAAGGCGTACGGCGAAGCCGCAAAGGCAATCGCTAAAAAGATTTTATTAGAATCCTCCATAGAAGGAAATAAACCTGAAGAAAAAATTATACGGATGGAGCAGGTTTTAAAAACTGCCCCGAAGGAAATCAGACCCCTTCTGTTAACAATTCAGGCAAACTGGTACTGGCAATATTTCCAGCAAAACCGCTGGCGGTTTATGCGGCGAACCGCCACAGCAGAAGCGCCGGGCAAGGATTTTACCACATGGGATTTGCCCCGTTTGTTCGCAGAAATTGATAAACTGTTCTCACAGGCGCTTGCCGAAGCAGAGTTGTCAAAGAAAACCCCTGTTTCGGAATTTAACGATATCCTTGTAAAAGGAACTGTGCCGGATTCTTACCGTCCGACAGTTTACGATTTTATAGCATACAAAGCGCTTGAGTTTTATACCTCCGGTGAACAGGCGGCGGCTAAACCGGCGGATGCCTTCGAAATTCCGGCAGACAGTCCCGTGTTTGAACCCGCAGAGCAATTTCTGAAATGGAAGCCCCAGACAACAGATGTTCAGTCTCCTAAACTACAGGCAATTACAATTTATCAAGCTTTACTGGATTTCCATAAAAACGACAGCGATGTCTCTGCATTTGCGGACGCAGACCTTGCCCGGCTTAAATACGGATGGAATGTTGCTGTTGGCGAAAATAAATCTGACCGATACAAAACCGCTCTCAACAGGTTTATCGAAAAATATGTCGAACACGAAATCTCAACAATGGCAATTTATGAACTTGCGCGTGTAATTAAAAATGAAGGCGATTTTGTCAAAGCACGTGAACTTGCCCTTCGCGGTTCAAAAGTTTTCCCTAAAAGTCCAGGCTCTGACCTGTGTAAAAATCTTATCGTTGAAATCGAGGAGAAATCAGTTTCCTTAACGGGCGAATACGTCTGGAGCAAGCCGTATCCGGAAATTAACATTAATTACAGAAATATTAATGAGCTTCATTTCCGGATTTACGAGTTGAACTGGGAAAAACGACTGCAGCGACAATTCTGGAGTCCCCAGTACCTCAACAACGATGAGATGAAAAATCTCTTCAATCAGAAACTTATTGATTCATGGTCAGTAAAACTTAAAGACTACGGCGATTATAAGGAACATCGCGATAAAACAGTTTATCCGAAAGACTTAAAACCCGGTTACTATTGTGTGGTTGCAAGTTGTAGCCCTGATTTTTCAGAAATAAATAATCAGATCGCATATCTGATTTTCTGGGTAAGTGATATTAACGTTGTTATATTTACACGGGCGGGAACTATCGAGGGACTTGTGGTAAATGGTAACAATGGCGAACCTGTTGAAGGCGCTGAAATTACCGCTTATGTAAATACATCCGGTAATAAATTCACGATAAAAGGAGACGTGGTTAAAACTGATAAAGATGGATTTTTCAGTCTTCCGTATGAATCAATAGCCCTTATGATTTCCGCCAAGAAAGGCGAGCATCAGGTTGTAATGCCGGACTTTGTGTCAACATATAGACCAGCCACACCTAAGCCACGCGAACAGGTAATGTTCTTCACCGACCGCGCAATCTACCGTCCCAATCAGACACTTTATTATAAAGGAATTCTGCTCTATGTTGACACGGAAAAAGATGATTATCAGGTAATCCCGCGCAGAAAGGTTACCGTCGTACTTACCGACCCGAACGGCAAGGAAGTCGCTCGTCAGGATGTAGAAAGCAACGACTACGGGAGTTTTAGCGGATTTTTCACAACCCCCTCAGGAAGATTAACCGGCGCATATCATCTGAGAATATTATCCGGAATCTTGGGAGGCGCTTCGGTAAATGTGGAGGAGTATAAACGCCCGAAATTCAACGTTACACTTGATGCCCCGAAAGAAGGCGTCAAACTTAACGAAAAGGTTGAACTGAAAGGAAAGGCGGAGGCGTTCACAGGCGCGCCTGTGGATGGCGCAATCGTAAAGTACCGCATCACCCGTCAGGCGCGTTACCCAATCTGGTGGGACTGGTGGGGATGGCGACTTGGAGGAGGACTTCCCCCATCTTCTGCTCAGGAAATTGCATTTGGCACAACTAAAACATCCGCTGATGGTTCGTTCATAATTACTTTCATAGCAAAACCGGACCCTGCAGTTTCTCCGAAATCAGAGGCATACTTCACATACCAGATCTATGCCGACGTTACTGATTCAAGTGGCGAAACACGTTCAGCAAACCGGGCTGTGAATATTGGATTTACAGCACTTCAGGCACGGATCGAAACAGCAGACTGGCTCACCGCAGATGCGCCAGTCAGGATTATTGTAAAGACTGAAACACTGGACGGCGAACCGCAGATCGCAGAAGGCGCGCTGAAAATATTCAAACTAAAAGAACCCGTGAAAGTTCATAAACCGCCCATTTCCATGCATCGCGTTTGGTGGTTTAATGACGATAGCGTGGATAAGGAACCAGACATGTCTAATCCTCAAAATTGGGAAGATGGCGAATTGGTTTCTGAAAAAGGGATTACAACTTCCACAAATGGCACTGCTGAAATCGTGCTAAATCTCAAATCTGGCTGTTACAGGGCAATTTTTGAAACGCAGGATAAATACGGCAAAAAAACAACCGGACGCGGACAATTCATGGTCGTTGACACATCCGTGGACAAATTCGGGATTAAAGTGCCATTTGTTTTCAAAGCCCCGCAATGGTCAATAGAACCCACTGAGGAATTTTTGGCATTGTGGGGAACCGGTTATGACACCGGAAGGGCTTTCGTTCAAATTGAACACCGCAGTCAGATAATCCAGCAATACTGGACACCGGCTGGCAAAACACAATTCTTAATCAAAATACCGATAACGGAAAACATGCGTGGCGGATTCACAATTCACCTCGCGTTCATGAAAGAAAACCGAATCTGGTTTGAATCCCGTCGGGTCGAAGTCCCATGGAGCAACAAAGACCTTGAACTTTCGTTCGAGCATTTCACATCAAAACTGTCGCCGGCTCAAAAAGAGACATGGACAGTTGTAATTAAACCAAAGGCGGGAACCCCGAAAGGCGTTGCAGAAAGGACAGCCGCGGAAATGGTTGCAACGCTATACGATGAATCGCTTGACCTGTTTAAACAACATTCCTGGCTGCACAAGTTTAATATCTTCAGAAGAGATTATGCCACGCTTTCAAGTTATTTCTGCAACCGCGAATTGCCATTTCAGATTTTCCCCGGCAGAGGGTTTGAAAATAAGTATATCCCTGTGGACATCCGGTATCGCCAGTTCATCCCTGAACTTGAAGAATATTACGGTTACTTTCCGGTTCGTAGATTAAGAGGAACACCTGGCGCTGTACCTCTGGCAGAGAATGCGCTCGCATTTGCCGCAGCGCCAGCATCAGTAACGGATGAGAAAGAACAGTTGCAGATGGCAAAAGCTCCCGATGGTCTTGCGCGCAAAGCGGCAGCGGGAAGTGGTGCAGAAGCCGATAGACGACAATTACAGGAAACAGCCGCAACGCCGCAGGTCGATTTGTCAGCCGTTACCGCTCGTAAAAACCTTAACGAAACTGCATTCTTCTACCCGCACCTGATTTCCGACAGCAATGGGACGGTGAAAATCCAGTTCAGCATGCCCGAAGCACTGACCCGATGGAAATTCTTCGCCTTTGCGCACGATAAATTATGCAGGTCGGGTTTCCTTACGGCGAGCGCTGTTACCTCAAAAGATATTATGGTTCAACCTAATCCGCCCCGGTTTTTAAGGGAAGGCGATACAATCATGTTTCCGGTCAAAATCTCCAACCGCACTGATTCAAGACAAAAAGGCAAGGCAAGACTTAATTTTCTCGATGCCATAAGCGAAAGAAATCTCGACACAATGCTCGGCAACACCGTTCAGGAAATTGAGTTTGATGTTCCTGCTGGCGAATCCCGGTCGTATTACTGGCGGATTCAGGTTCCGGACGGCGCGCCGTATTTGGTCTACAAAGCAGTGGCGTCAACCGGAAAAATCTCCGATGGCGAAGAGGGTTATATCCCCGTGTTATCACGAAGAATTCTTGTTACTGAATCTCTGCCTCTTCCTATTCGCGGCGCAGGGGTCAGAAAATTCAATTTTGAAAGCCTCGCAAAATCTGGTTCATCAA
>Ga0315298_1002471_pt1 | contig 31281 bp, 44 predicted proteins | sample WHS_1_MG_FD_203077 | JGI IMG/M metagenome (GOLD analysis project Ga0315298, IMG submission 203077) | Extremophilic microbial mat communities from Washburn Hot Springs, YNP, Wyoming, USA - WHS_1_MG | ecosystem: Environmental > Aquatic > Thermal springs > Hot (42-90C) | place: USA: Wyoming... | reverse complement strand
CTGGAAAATCCGGTGATTTGGAAGAAAACTCGCTGTTTCGGACCGGATTCCGATGGAAATCCGTCCCGAAACTGCTTTTGGAGATATGCGGAGCGCTGAATTGATGCTTGTTCAGGGCTTCCCTAGGGCTCGGGATCGTTCAGACCCAGTAGGTGACTCCTGTCATCACTTTCGATGACAGTTTCATCAGCACCCTTGCCGGAAAGGGGAGTTCCGCACCGCCCAGCGATACGGCCATCGCCGCATGCTGAACTTCGTCGTACTTCATCTGCTCGACCACTGCGCGGCTTTTCAGGTCGGCAAGCGGCAAGCGCTCCAGGTGCCCGGCGAGATGGCGCTCCACCTGGCGCTCCGTTTCCGCCAGGAAACCGAGATTCCATTTGTCGCCGATGAGCCCCACTCCTGCGCCGATCGCGAGCGACCCCGCATACCAGAGCGGATTGAACAGGCTCTTGCTTCCCCCCAATTCCTTTATCCTGTTCTCGGTCCAGCAAAGATGCTCGGTCTCTTCCCAGGAGGCCTGCTCCAGGGAATGCGCGATTTCCCTGTTTTGCGCGGTCATGGCCTGCCCCTGGTAGAGCGCCTGGGCGCAGATTTCCCCGCTGTGGTTGATACGCATCAGGGATGCGGAATGGCGCTTCTCCTCGCGGCTCAGCGTACCTTCCGGCATGTCTTCCCCGGGCTGCGGCCTCAGGGAAGCCGCAGGAGCGAAAAGCGTCCTCAGTCCCCTGTCGAAACCGGTGATAATCCTGTCGATATTGATCATTCGAATCCCATCTGAAAGGCCAGTATAACCACGGGATGCAGCACCGCCGCCCCGGAAAGGCGCGCCCCGAGGGACATCGCGCACCCGACGTTGGATGTCGCGATAAAATCCGCGCCGGATTTCCCCACCATTTCCATTTTATCATCCAGAAGCGAGTTTGCCATTTTCGGCTGGGTCAGGAAATAGCTTCCGGCAGAACCGCAGCACTGGCCGTTCCCGCCCAGAGGCACGATCTCCGCCCCCGGTATCCTTTCGAGAAGCCGGTAGGGATGATCCTGCCCTTTCAGCACATTCCTCATGGAGCAGGGGTCGTGCACGGCTATCCTTGCGCGCAGGGGAGTTATTTCGATTTCCTCCCACCCTTGTGCTTCATTGAGGAAACGGCTGATGTCATACACCCTTTCCGGAAAAGCCGCGAGGAGTTCGGAAGTGCAGGCCGAGGAAGTGCACACTATCCTGTCCACCCCCTGAAAGGCTTCGACATTCCTTTCGCTCAGGGAAGACGTATCCTCCCCGAAACGGGCATGGAGCGCGCCGCAGCAAGTCTGGCTTTTCGGCACATGGACCGTATAGCCCAGCCTGTTGAGGACATGGATCGAAGCATTCAGGGCGCGCGTATCGGAAAGCCTGGCGACACAGCCGAGAAAAAGGCCGACCTCTCCCCGGGCATTTCCCTGCGCGGGATGGACGGTTTTCTGCGGAACCGGCCCGGCATTTTTCGGAAGCATGGCGTCCAGCTTTTTCAGCTTTCCCGGGAGGATTTTCCCGATTCCGCTTGCCGAATAGATCCTTCCGATTTTCTCCAATTTGTCCGGATGCGCGACGAGGTTCAGGGATGCGCTCTCGACAGATCTTCTCCAGAAGCCGGAATTCCTGGCCGATTCGATGGGCCTTCTCATGCTCCTCAGGATGTCGCCATAGGAAACCTGATTTGGGCAGGCCTTCTCGCATGCCCTGCAGTCGAGGCAGAGATCGATATGCTCGATGAACCTGGAGTTGATCGGAATCTCTTGCCTCATCACGCCGCGCATCAGGTTAATCCTGCCCCTGGGGGAATCAGCCTCGAAAAGGGTTTTGCGGTATGTCGGGCAGGCGGGCAGGCAAAGGCCGCAGGAGACGCAGCGGTCCGATTCTGAAATCGCTTTGGAAAAGGGGGATGGCATGGCCTCAACAGTCGTCATGATCGTGCTAATATAGCATTTTGCACCCCGTTTCGAGGCCCCCTGTCATCAAATCGCCTCGATTTTGCTTTACAATCTCGCTTTGTTTTCAGCACAATAATTCTATCCCAACAGGGCGCCGGAACCCCGAAAAACAAACATGGACGAGCCTTCCAAGGCAAGCTGGCTGCACCGATTGAGCGCGCTTCTGATGCGCGAACCCGAAGACAGGGAACAGCTTGTCGCCTTGCTGCACTCGGCCTACGAGCGCAACCTGCTCGATGCGGACGCGCTCGGCATGATCGAAGGGGTCATGCAGGTTTCCGAAATGCAGGTGCGCGACATCATGATCCCGCGTCCGCAGATGGACGTGATCGACGTCAACGATCCGCCTGAAAAATTCATTCCTTTCGTCATCGAGACCGCGCATTCCCGCTTTCCCGTCATCGACGGCGACAAGGACAACGTGATCGGCATTTTGCTCGCCAAGGACCTGCTGCGCCACTATGCAGACGGCGAATTCGACACCCGGGAAATGCTGAGACCGGCCGTCTTCATCCCGAAATCGAAGCGGCTCAACGTGCTGCTCAAGGATTTCAGGAGCAACCGCAACCATATCGCCATCGTCGTCGACGAATACGGCGGAGTAGCGGGGCTCGTCAGCATCGAAGACGTGCTCGAACAGATCGTCGGCGAAATCGAGGACGAATTCGACTTCGACGAGACCGAAGACAACATCATCGCCGACTCCTCGGGCCATTACCGCGTCAAGGCGGTCACCGAAATCGCGGATTTCAACGAGGCTTTCGGAACCCATCTGAGCGACCAGCACTACGACACCATAGGCGGACTGGTACTGAGCCGGTTCGGCAGGCTTCCCAAGCGCGGCGAGCATATCCAGGTCGAAGGGCTCAAGATACAGGTCCTGCGCGCCGACAGCAGGAGAATCCATTCGTTGCTGATCGAGAAGCTGAAACCGGCAGAATAATGCTTCTCAAAAAAAGAATTGCGGCATTCCTGCTGGGCGCATTGTGTGTCGCCGGATTCGCCCCCTTCCATCTGTTCTTCCTGCCCATCCTGGCAATTGCGGGGCTGATTCACCTCTGGTCGGAAAAAGACGCGGCATGGACAGGCTTTTTCTTCGGCATGGGGCTTTTCCTTTTCGGCGTCAGCTGGGTTTACGTGAGCCTGCACGATTTCGGCGGCATGCCCCTGCCGGTTGCAGTCCTCGCGACTTTCCTGTTCTGCGCCTTCCTCTCGCTCTATCCCGCCCTTGCAGGCTTTCTTCAGGCGCGCATCGAAACCTCCCCCGCCCTGAAATCCGTTCTCCTCGTTCCCGCCCTCTTCTCCCTGGGCGAATGGATGAGGGGATGGGTCTTCACCGGATTCCCCTGGCTTTCCCTGGGCTATTCGCAGACGGGAGCGAGCCCCCTGGGTGGATTCGCCCCAATTCTCGGCGCCTACGGCATCTCGCTCCTCGTCATGGTTTGCGGGGGGCTGGTCTTTCTGCTGTCGAAGCCGCCCTACAGGAAAATCGCTTCCGTTGGTCTGGTTGTGATTTTCGCAGCAGGATACGGCCTGAAGCAGGTGAGCTGGACGCATCCCGAAGGCAATCCCGTCACGGTCAGCCTGCTGCAGGGGAACATCCCCCAGAACAGGAAGTGGGACGACGAAACGCTGGGCGACACCATGGATATCTACATGAAGCTCGCGTTGTCCAGCCGCAGCCGCCTGATCATCCTGCCCGAGACGGCGATACCGATGTTCAGCGACGAGGTGCCGAAGGAATACCTAGAAATGCTGCGAAACCACGGCAGACAAAACGGCGGCGACGTCCTGATCGGGCTGCCTGAGCGGCAACCCAACCACGAGCAAACCTACTACAACAGCGTATTCAGCTTCGGCGCATCCCCGGGCGGCGTCTACCGGAAGTCGCACCTCGTCCCCTTCGGCGAATACCTTCCCGCCAAACCCCTGTTCGGCTGGCTGCTGGATCTCATGCACATCCCGATGTCGGATTTCTCCAGGGGCGCCATCGACCAGAAGCCGCTGGATGCGGCAGGCGAGAAGCTTGCCGTCGACATCTGCTACGAGGACGTTTTCGGGGAGGAAGTCATCAGGCAGCTTCCGCTGGCCACCCTGCTCGTCAACGTCAGCGACGATGCCTGGTTCGGGGATTCGATCGCCCCGCGCCAGCATCTGCAGATCGCCCAAATGCGGGCCATGGAAACGGGGAGAACGATGCTGCGTTCGACCAACACGGGGGTGACGGCAGTCATCGACGAACACGGGCGGCTTGTCTCCAGGCTTCCCGAATTCAGGGAGGGATCGCTGGACGCCGCCGTGCAGGGCTACTCCGGTGCGACGCCCTATGTGCTCTGGGGAAATTACGCCTTCATCCTGCTCGCGTGCGGCATGCTTTTGTTGGCGATATGGCGCAGAAACAAGTAGAATCGCGGATTTATGGCTAATTTCCAGGACATCATTCTCAGGCTGCAGAACTACTGGTCCGGCAAGGGCTGCGTATTGCTCCAGCCCTACGACATGGAAGTCGGGGCAGGCACGTCCCATACCGCGACTTTTCTGCGCGCACTCGGCCCCGAGCCCTGGAAAGCGGCCTATGTCCAGCCTTCCCGCCGCCCGAAGGACGGCAGGTACGGCGAAAATCCCAACAGGCTGCAGCACTACTACCAGTTCCAGGTGGTGCTCAAGCCCGCCCCCGGGGACATCCTCGATCTCTATCTCGGCTCGCTTGAAGCCCTCGGTTTCGACCTCAAACAGAACGACATCCGCTTCGTCGAGGACGACTGGGAAAATCCGACTCTCGGCGCATGGGGCCTCGGCTGGGAAGTGTGGCTCAACGGCATGGAAGTCACCCAGTTCACCTATTTCCAGCAGGTCGGCGGGATAGACTGCAGGCCGATCACCGGGGAAATCACCTACGGCCTGGAGCGCCTTGCGATGTACCTGCAGGGGGTGGAAAACGTATTCGACCTGAAATGGACCGATGGCGTCACCTACGGCGACGTCTATCACCAGAACGAAGTCGAGCAGTCGAAATACAATTTCGAGCACAGCGACGTGGAGTTTCTGCTCCAGGCCTTCTCCTCCCACGAAAAACAGGCGAAACATTTGATGGACGAGCAGCTTCCCCTGCCCGCCTACGAACAGGTATTGAAAGCCGCGCACACCTTCAACCTGCTGGATGCGCGCGGCGCGATCTCGGTCACCGAGCGCGCCGCCTATATCGGGCGCATCAGAAATCTCGCCAAAAGCGTGGCGAGCGCCTACTTCGAGAGCCGCGCCCGCCTGGGCTTTCCGATGGCCCCACGCGAATGGGCAGGCGAAGTGCTGGCGAAGATGGAGAAGGCATGATGAAAAACCTTCTGGTCGAACTGTTCGTCGAGGAACTCCCCCCGAAGTCCCTGAAGAAGCTGGGCGAGGCTTTCGCCGGCGCATTGTTCGAATCGCTCAAGACACAGGGCCTGGCCGCCGCCGATTCGACTATCACCCCCTATGCTTCGCCAAGACGATTGGCTGTGCTGATCAGGAATGTGCGAGGGAAGGCTGAAAACACTCTTGAAGAAATCAAGCTGATGCCGGTCAAAGTCGGACTGGATTCCGAAGGAAAACCCGCACCCGCGCTGCTGAAAAAACTGGCTTCCCTGGGAGTCAGCGAGGAAATCGCTCCCACGCTCATCCGCGAGAAAGATGAAACGCTGTTTCTCGACAGGACGAAAGAGGGGGCCACCCTCGCCGAAGGACTGCAGAATGCGCTGGAAGAAGCCCTCGCAAAGCTGCCCATCCCGAAAGTGATGACTTACCAGCTCGCAGACGGCTGGGAGAACGTGAAATTCGTGCGTCCTGCGCACGACCTGGTTGCGCTCCACGGGGCCGAGGTCGTTCCCGTTTCAATTCTGGGTTTGACTTCGGGAAGAAAGACGCGCGGGCACAGGTTCGAAGCGAAAAGCGACTCCCTCGAAATTCTTGATGCCGACAGCTACGAGGCGCAGCTCGAAACGGAAGGCGCAGTGATTCCGAATTTCGAGAAGCGCCGCGCGGAAATTTTGCGTCAGTTGAATGAGGCCGCAGCGAAAATCGGCGGCGTGAAGCCGGTCGAAGACGAAGCATTGCTCGATGAAGTCACCGCGCTGGTCGAGCGTCCCAACGTGCTGGTAGGAAAATTCGACAGGGCATTCCTCGAAGTGCCCCAGGAATGCCTGATCCTGACCATGAAGGCGAACCAGAAATACTTCCCCCTGCTGGATGCGCACGGAAAATTGACCGACCGTTTCCTGATCGTCTCCAACATCAGGCCGTCCGACCCTTCTGCGGTGATCGGGGGCAACGAGAGAGTGGTGAGGCCCAGGCTTGCGGACGCGAAATTCTTCTACGACCAGGACCGGAAGAAGCCGCTCGACTCGCGCATCATGGGTCTCTCCAGAATCGTTTACCACAACAGGCTGGGAAGCCTGGGCGAGCGCGTGGAGCGGGTCCAGGCGATCGCGCGGGCCATCGGATTGCAGCTGGGCGGCGAAACATTGTCGCGGCAGGCCGACCAGGCAGCGCTTTTGGCGAAAGCCGATCTCACCACCGACATGGTCGGGGAATTCCCCGAGCTTCAGGGCATCATGGGGCGCTATTACGCGCTTCACGACGGGCATTCCCCCGAAATCGCATTCGCCATAGAAGACCATTACAGGCCGCGCTTCTCGGGGGACGAACTGCCGCGCAATCAGGTCGGCGTCGTAGTCGCCCTGGCAGACAAGCTCGAAATACTGGCGGGCATGTTCGGCATCAGGCAGATCCCGACCGGGGACAAGGATCCCTATGCCTTGCGGCGCCACGCGCTGGGGGTGATCCGTATCCTGATTGAGACGCCTGTACCGCTTCACCTCAATCAACTCGTGAATACAGCCTTTTCGGCATTCCCGAAAAGCATACTCGGGGATGCCCATACCGATCTGGAATTATTCATTTTCGAAAGATTGCGCGGCTATCTAAAGGATGCCGGCTACACATCGAACGAAGTCGAATCGGTAGTCTGCATGATGCCTGTGAGGCTAGACATCGTGCCCGGACAGCTATCAGCTGTCCGGGCATTCTACGCCCTGCCCGAAGCGGAAAGCCTCGCCGCCGCGAACAAGCGTGTAATGAACATCCTGAAGCAAGCGGAAGCAAAGGGAGAAGCCTTCATCAATGCCGAAGAGGGAAAGCTCGAAGAGCCGGCCGAAAAGGCGCTTTTCCATGCGCTCGAAAAAATCTCGCCGCAGGCCTCGACCTGCTTTGAAAAAGGCGACTATTCGGGTTATCTGAAGGCTTTCGCAGCATTGAAAACCCCGGTCGACGCCTTCTTCGACAGCGTGATGGTGAATTGCGAAGACCCGGCCCTGCGTGCCAACCGCCTCGCATTGCTCAGGGATCTCCGGCAGGCGATGAACCGGGTCGCCGATCTTTCGAGGCTGGCATCTTGAAGCTCGTCATCCTCGACCGCGACGGCGTCATCAATTTCGATTCCGACCAGTTCATCAAGAGTCCCGAGGAGTGGAAACCCATTCCCGGCAGCCTGGAAGCGATAGCCCGGCTCAACCATGCGGGATACACCGTCGTCGTCGCGACCAACCAGTCGGGTATAGGGCGCGGCCTTTTCGAGATGGCCACGCTCACCGCCATCCACGAGAAGCTGCAGAAAATGCTCGCCCAGGCAGGGGGAAGGGTGGACGCCTTCTTCTATTGCCCTCATACCGCGGACCTGAAATGTTCCTGCAGAAAGCCCGAGCCCGGCATGCTTCTGGAAATCGCCGACCGCTTCGATGCCGATCTCAATGGAGTCCCCGCGATAGGCGACTCGCTGCGCGATCTGGTTTCGGCCGAAAAGGTGGGGGCGAAACCCATCCTGGTGCTGACCGGAAAGGGGCAGAAGACCCTCGAAAACGGCGGATTGCCCGCAGGCACCCGGGTTTTCCGGGATCTCTCCGAAGCGGTGCAGTCGCTCGCGGGGTGAGCATGATTTTCCTCCGCGCCCTGGTCTTCATTCTGCTGCAAAGCGCGCTGACCCCGATCTTCTCGTTCGTATCCCTGCTCACTTTCCCCTTCCATCCCCTGACCCGCTACAGGGTGATTTCGCAATGGGCGCGCATCGTGATGTTCCTCGTCGAAGCAATCTGCGGAGTGAAATACCGGGTCCTGGGGATGGAAAACATTCCAGACCGTCCCTGCGTGGTCCTCTCCAACCACCAGTCGGCATGGGAGACCATCGCCTTCCAGGTCATCCTCCCCCCCCAGGTATGGGTGCTTAAAAAGGAACTGCTCAAAATCCCCTTCTTCGGCTGGGGGCTTGCCATGACGAGCCCGATCGCGATCGACAGGGAAGAAGGGAGAGCCGCGCTCAAGCAGCTGATCGACCAGGGAAAGGACCGGCTTGAAATGGGGTTCTTCGTCATCGTTTTCCCGGAAGGCACGCGCATCGCCCCCGGGGAAATCGCGCCTTTCAGGATAGGCGGGGCATGGCTTGCGACGCACACCGGAAGTCTCGCGCTGCCGATCGCCCACAATGCGGGCAGCCTTTGGGGGAAAAACGCATTCATCAAGCGCCCCGGCACCATCACGGTCAGCATAGGCGAGCCGATCGAGACGAAAGGGATGAAACCCAACGAACTCAATGCGAAGGTTGAAGCGTGGGTACGCGCGGAAATGGAGAGGATGGGAACGCCTTGAAGGAGAAGACGGTCACTCTTTCGGGACGGGAAATGCGCTACGTTCTGAAGCGCAGCAGCCGGCGCACCGTAGGACTCAGGATCACCCCGGGCGGCCTAACCGTCAGCATTCCGTTGAAAATGCCGGAATACGGCATCGAAAGCATACTGAAGGCGAAAGCGGGATGGATACTGAAAAAGCTGGATGAGGCGAAATCTCCCCCGGCGCTGCAATGGACGGACGGGGAAAAAATCCCGTACCTCGGAACACATCACGCATTGCGCATCGTCCATGCGGCAAGGGCGAAGGCGGACATGAAGGAAGGCTTCCTGGAAGTCGCCCTGCCGGAAGCCCGCCCCGAAAAAATCGAAGCCACAGTGATCCACTGGTACAAGCGGCAGGCGCTGGACTGCTTCGCGGAAAGGATAGCCCATTACTGCCCGAAGCTCGGGCTGCAACTGCCCAGGCTCCACATTTCCAGCGCCAGAACGCGCTGGGGAAGCTGCAACTCGAAAGGCGAAGTCAGGCTCAATTGGCGACTGATGCGCCTGCCGCTCGAACTCGTCGACTACGTGGTCGCCCACGAGCTTTCCCACCTCATCGAAATGAATCACTCTCCCGCATTCTGGAAAACCGTGGAAAGCATCTATCCCGCCTACCGGACAGCGCGGATGGCGCTCAGGCGCGATTCGCTGTGGTAACATGCTGCTATTTGGAAAAGCGATGCGGATAATCCTCCTCCTGCTCCTGTTCTCCCTGACCCTGGAAGGCTGCGGGCTGAAGGGACCGCTCTACCTGCCCACCACCCCCCAGAACCAGACGAAATGAATTTTTTTTCCTACCGCAACGGCGTCCTCCATGCCGAGGACGTATCGCTCGAATCCGTCGCCGAGAAATACGGCACGCCCTGCTACGTCTATTCCAGGGCCGCCCTGGTTTCGGCTTTCAGTGCCTATTCTGACGCCTTCTCCCCGAGAGCCCACCTGGTCTGCTATGCGGTCAAGGCGAATCCCAACATCGCGATCCTGAATCTCTTCGCGAAGATGGGCAGCGGCTTCGACATCGTCTCGATCGGGGAAATGGAGCGCGTGCTCAAAGCGGGGGGCGATCCCGCAAAAATCGTTTTTTCGGGCGTGGGAAAGCGCGAGGACGAAATGCGCGCGGCGCTCTCCGCGGGCATCCTTTGCTTCAACGTGGAATCCGAAAGCGAGCTCGAACGCCTCGACCGGGTCGCGAAAAGCATGGGCAAATGCGCGAGCATCAGCTTCAGGGTCAATCCCAACGTGGATGCGAAAACCCACCCCTACATTTCGACGGGGCTCAGACAAAACAAGTTCGGCATTCCCTACGACGACGCGCTGCGGCTCTACAGGAAGGCGAAAGCCATGGGGAACCTCTCCATCGTCGGCATAGACTGCCACATCGGCTCGCAGCTCACCGAAATTCCCCCATTCGTCGAAGCGCTCGAAAAGATCCTGCTTCTTGTCGACGAGCTCGAGAAGGAAGGCATCGCGCTTTCCCATATCGACGTGGGCGGCGGACTCGGCATCCGCTACCGGGAAGAGCGCCCTCCCGAAATTTCGGATTACGCGAAAGCTCTCCTGGAGAAACTGCAGGGACGCCCGCAGAAGCTCCTGCTCGAACCCGGCAGATTCCTGGTCGGAAATGCCGGAATTTTGCTGACCCGGATCGAATACCTGAAGCACGGCGAGGAAAAACACTTCGCCATAGTCGACTGCGCGATGAACGACCTGATGCGACCCGCCCTTTACGACGCCTATCACGAGATCGCCGAAGTCAGGAAGGCAACGGGAGGGGGCGAAACATACGAAATCGTCGGCCCCGTCTGCGAAACCGGGGACTTCCTGGGACACGACCGCAGGCTCGATGCAAAACAGGGGGATCTGCTCGCCATCCGCTCGGCCGGCGCCTACGGCATGAGCATGAGCTCGAACTACAACTCGAGGCCCAGGGCCGCAGAAATCGTGGTCGACGGGGCTTCGCTCCATCTCGTCAGGGAAAGGGAAACGGTTTCCCAGTTGATGGCAGCCGAAAAACTCGTTCCCTGATTACTTCGCGATCCTGACGAGATTCCTCCCGGCCTGTTTCGCGCTGTAGAGCGCGACGTCGGCCGCCTTGATGAACGCGTCGAACCCGCCCATTCCCGAATTCCTGACGGCCACGCCGATGCTCGCCGTGACGGGAATCCGGACTTTCCCGTCAACGAAGGGAAAAGATTCCACGGCCGACCTGAGCCGTTCGGCGCATTGCTCGGCAGCCTTCGGATTCGCATCGGGGAGAATCGCCAAAAACTCCTCCCCGCCGAAGCGGCAGATCACGTCCTGAGCTCTGGATGCCTTCCTCAGCACATGGGCGAAATGGCGGATCACCTTGTCTCCGATGTCGTGGCCGAAAACATCGTTGATCGGCTTGAACCTGTCTATGTCCAGCATCATGCAGGCAAGATCCCCGGGGCGGTTCCATTCCCAGGCCATGCGTTCCATGGCATAGCGCCTGTTCGGCAGGCCTGAAAGCGGGTCGGTCAGGGAAGCTTCCTGCGCGCGGCGGTTCGCCACGGCGAGATCGGAGGCGACATTGCGCAATTCCTCGCTGTCCTTCGACAATTCCTCGCGCATTTCGACGAAACGCCGCGCCGCGAGCAGGTGCGCAGCGAGAAAACGCTGCCCGCGGGAAAGCGCGATGCAGTCGTCCGCGCCCGCCTCGAAAGCCTCGACCTGGCTTTCCAGGTCGTCCTGCTCGGCAAGAAGAACGGCATAGACGAGCTTTCCCGAAGGCAGTCTGCGCAGGGCTTCGATGAATGCCGGTCCCGCCAGGCCCGGCACGGAAAATTCGCACAGGACGAGCTGGGGATCGGCTTCCAGAACGAGGCGCATGGCTTCCTCTTCCGTTGAGGCCGTCAATACGGCATGCCCCTGGGAGGAAAGGAATCCCGAAAGCTCGGCCAAGGCGGGCTCCTTTGCAACCAGGAGAATTTGCAGCCCCGGAACGGATTCTCCGGTACGAGCATCCTGCGGAATCGCCGCCATCATTTCCTCGAAGCTGGGAAGGGGCTGGCTCGGCACATCGAGTATCCTGCCCCATTCCTGCCAGCTTGCGCTCGCCCTGTCGCAAAGCGACCCGAACGCTTCCTGATCGAACCCGAGTTCCTTCGCTTCGCGCAGCAGATCGGGCATCCTGGATGAAATGCGCGCCTCCCCGGAAAGAAAGTCTTCGGCAAGCGCGCCGGAAAAATGCCATATCCTGCACAATTTGTATTCCCTCGAATTCGCGGGAAAGGGCATGGCATCCGGATCTTCCTGATGCAGCGCGACACTGGCGAAAAGGGGCGGGAGCATCCAGTCCTGGAGCAGGGCGACGGTCAGCTCCAGGTGGTCGGTCGCAAAGCGGCTCTTCTCCAGCTCCAGGCGCGCCGGGCCGGACGATCCGCCGGACAGAATCTCCGAATAGGCTGCGGGATAAAGCGTCGCCAGGGCAAGCGAGCCCACTCCGGAGAGCAGCGCGCCGATGAAGCATTCCTCCGGCTGGGCCACCCTGGTTCTTTCGCAGATCATCTGGGCAACGATGGCGCGGGCGAGGGATTGGGACCAGAAGCGCATGTAGTCGAATCCCCTGCAAGCCCCCTGCCTGTTGTTGTTCAGGACGGAAAATCCCAGCGCGATCTGCCGGGTCGCCGCCATGCCGAGCAGGTTGAGCGCATCGGGTATCGAGGCGATGACCCTGCTTCCCGCCTTCAGGTGATTGGCATACTTGATCAGCTTGCCGCTGAGAACGGGATCGGCCTGGACGATGTGACCGATCTCGGCGAGCGATACGTCGGGCCTCAGGGTTAGCTGGAAAAGCGCCAGCGCGACCCCTGCAGGGGAAGGGAGATTGCCGCTCGCCTTCAGCTCATCGAAATTCAGCCCGGATCTCATTCGACCTCTATGGTCATTGTTGTTTTCCGGAATTTTACGCCCATCCCGAAGAAAAACCCAACTGTTCACGCAAAGCGGCAGCCGGGAGTATAATGGGAAGTTTTCAGCGGGACAGGGCCATGGCCGAAGCCGGCGGGTCGAAAAAGCTTTACATCAAAACCTACGGATGCCAGATGAACGAGTACGACTCGGAAAAGATGGCGGACGTGCTGCACGCCGAATCCGGACTCGAAATCACGGCAAACATCAATGATGCCGACGTGATCCTGCTCAATACCTGCTCCGTTCGGGAGAAAGCCCAGGAAAAGATCTTCCACGAACTCGGGCGGATCAGGCGCCTCAAGGAAAAAAATCCCGATCTTCTGGTCGGCGTCGGCGGCTGCGTCGCAAGCCAGGAGGGGGCTGCCATCTTCAAAAGGGCTTCCCATGTCGACCTGGTTTTCGGCCCGCAGACCCTGCACAGGCTGCCGAAGATGATAGGCGAGCGCATCAGCTCAGGACGCAGCCAGATCGACATCGCCTTTCCCGAAATCGAGAAATTCGATTCCCTCCCCCAGGCGAAAGTCTCGGGGCCTGCCGCATTCGTTTCGATCATGGAAGGATGCAGCAAATACTGCAGCTTCTGCGTCGTGCCCTATACCAGGGGGGAGGAAATCTCGAGACCCCTGGAAGACATCCTGACCGAAGTGAGGAATCTCGTCTCGCAGGGAGTGAAGGAAGTCACCCTGCTGGGGCAGAACGTCAACGCCTACAGGGGACTCATGGAAGACGGCGAAACCGCCGATCTGCCGCTGCTGATCGAGTATCTCGCCGCCATGCCGGAAATCGGGCGGATACGCTACACCACCTCCCACCCCAGGGAATGCACGCAGCGCCTGATCGACGTCCATGCCAGAGAGCCCAAGCTCGCGAACCATCTCCACCTTCCGGTCCAGTCGGGTTCCGACAGGATACTGGCCGCGATGAAGCGCGGCTACACCGCCCTCGAATACAAGTCCATCGCGAGACGCCTGAAGGCGGCCCGCCCCGACATTGCGCTTTCGTCGGATTTCATCGTCGGTTTTCCGGGAGAGACCGGAGCCGATTTCGAGGCCACCATGAAGCTCATCGAAGAGCTGAATTTCGATGCGAGCTTCAGCTTCGTCTACAGCCCTAGGCCGGGAACGCCGGCCGCGGCGCTGCCTGACGACATTCCGATGGAGATCAAGCAGGCGCGCCTCGCGAGGCTCCAGGCGAAAATCGAGGAGCAGGCTGCAAAAATCAGCGCACAAATGGTCGGAACCGTGCAGCAGGTCCTGGTCGAAGGACCTTCCAGGAAAAGCCATGCAGAGCTTTCCGGGAAAACCGGGAACAACAGGACCGTCAATTTCGCAGGGAGCCCGGATCTCGTCGGCCGGTTCGTCGAAGTCGAAATCACCGAAGCGCTGCGCAATTCGCTCAGGGGTAAAATCGCCCGATGAAGACCGAATCCATCTCCTTCTCCCCCGCCGACAACAGGCGGCTTTCCAGCCTTTGCGGGACCCTCGACGAGAACCTGCGCCAGATCGAGGTGGCGATGGGCGTCTCCATTTCGAGAAGGGGGGAACATTTCGCCGTGAAGGGGGAACCCGAAAAGGCCAGGCTCGCCGTCTCCGCCCTCGAGAAATTCTACCTCCAGACCAAAGGGCGTGACATCGACATCGAGGAAATCCAGCTCGGACTGGTCGAGCTGCTCTCCCCCGGAAGATCGGAGGGGCAGGCCGGAAGCCCGATGCTGATGACCCGGAAAACCAACCTGCACGGCAGAACCCCGCGCCAGACGGAATACCTCGAATGCATCCAGAAGCACGACATCACTTTCGGCATAGGGCCTGCCGGAACCGGAAAAACCTATCTCGCCGTCGCCTCCGCGGTCGATGCCATAGAGCGGGAATGGGTGAAGCGCATCGTCCTGGTGAGGCCGGCGGTGGAAGCCGGGGAGCGCCTCGGATTTCTGCCCGGGGACATGGCGCAGAAGATCGATCCCTATTTGCGCCCCCTTTACGATGCGCTCTACGACCTGATGGGGTTCGATCGGGTGGGCAGGCTCTTCGAATCGGGCGCGATAGAAGTCGCGCCGCTCGCCTACATGCGCGGCAGGACGCTCAACCATTCCTTCATCATTCTCGACGAAGCGCAGAACACCACCCCAGAACAGATGAAGATGTTCCTCACCCGGATGGGATTCGGAAGCCGCGCCGTGATCACCGGAGACGTAACCCAGGTCGATCTCGCAAAAGGTCAGAGAAGCGGCCTCAACGAGGCGATTGCGGTCCTGAGGAAAGTGCCGGGAATCGCCTTCACGCACTTTCAGGCGGAAGACGTGGTGCGCCACCCGCTGGTCCAGCTCATCGTCAATGCCTACCAGGCCTATGAGAAGTGATTTCAGCCTGAGCGTCCAGTACGCTTCGACCGCAGAAAGCCTTCCGACCCGCCCCCGCTTCAGGAAATGGGTCGGAGCCGCCCTGCAAGCTCCCGCGAAAATCACGATCAGGATCGTCGACGAGGAAGAGGGCAGAAACCTCAACAGGGACTACAGGGGGCGCGATTACGCGACCAACGTGCTCACCTTCGTCTACGGCGAATCGGAGGGGGATATCGTGATTTGCGCGCCGGTTCTGGTGAAGGAGGCGCTGGAGCAGAAGAAGCCCCTTGAATCCCATTACGCGCACATGACGGTGCACGGAACATTGCATCTCCAGGGATACGACCACGAAAGCGACGGGGAGGCTGCGATCATGGAATCGCTCGAAGCCGCGATCATGGCGAAGCTCGGTTACGCCGATCCTTACGGTGTATAATCGGACCATGAAAAAAGCCATTTTCCTTGCGCTTTCCCTGTTCTGCGCATCCAGCCCTGCAAGCCCCTCCGATCTCCCGCCCCCCCCGCATGTCGAGGCGACGGCCTACCTCATCCTCGATTACAACAGCGGGCAAACCATACTGTCCCGCCATGCCGAGGAGCGCATCGAACCCGCCTCGCTCACCAGGCTGATGAGCGCCTACATCGTATTCGACGCCCTGAAGCAGAAGGCGATCAAACCGGATCAGAAGATCCGCGTCTCGGAAAAGGCATCGCACGCCGAAGGACCGAGAATGTTCATCGAGCCGAAAGCGGCCGTGACCGTCGACCAGCTGCTCCACGGCATGATCGTCGAGTCCGGAAACGATGCCTGCATCGCGCTCGCCGAAGGCGTGGCGGGATCGGAGCAGGCTTTCGTCGAGAAGATGAACAGGGAAGCGCAGCGCCTCGGCATGAAGAACACGCATTTCACCAATGCGACGGGGCTGCCGAACCCGGATCATTACACCACGGCCCGCGACCTCGCGACCCTTTCGGCTGCGCTGATCAGGAACTTCCCCGAATACTACCCCCTCTTTTCGATCAGGCAGTACACCTGGAACGGCATCACCCAGCCCAACAGGAACAGGCTGCTGTGGATGGATCCCTACGTCGACGGGCTGGAAACCGGGCACGGCGGAACGGCCGGCTATTGCCTCGTCGCCTCGGTGAAAAGGGACAGGAGGCGGCTGATCTCGGTGCTGGCGGGCGCAGGCTCGGACAGCGGAAGGGCGATGGAGAGCCAGCAGCTCCTCAATTACGCGCTGCAGTATTACAACTCGGTGCGCCTCTATGCAAAAGGGCAGACGGTCACCACCCTCAGGGTCTGGAAGGGCAAGCAGAACACCCTGAAGGCGGGATTTCTCGACGACCTTTACGTCACCGTTCCCAGGGGAGAAGAGTCCGGCCTGCAGGCCACGATAGAAGCGCAACAGCCGCTCGTCGTTCCCGTCCTCGCAGGACAGAAGGTCGGGGTGGTGAAAATCAATCTCGACGGAAAACGTTTCGCGGAATTTCCCCTCGTCTCGCTCGAAAACGTGGCTCCGGCCAACATTTTCGGCCGGGCCTGGGACAGTCTCAAGTTACTTTTCGACTAGGAAATCATGATCTATCTCAACGGAGAATTCATGCCGATGGAGGAAGCGCGCATTCCCGTGCTCGACCGCGGCTTCATTTTCGGCGACGGCGTCTACGAAGTCATTCCCGTCTATTCCCGGCATCCCTTCCGGCTGGAGGAGCATCTTTCCAGGCTGCAGCACAGCCTGAACGGCATCAGGCTGGAGAATCCGCATTCGGCACGCGAATGGGAGGAACGGATCCGGCGCCTCGTCGAGCTCAACGAACCCGAGGACCAGAGCGTTTATCTCCAGGTCACCCGGGGAGTGGCGAAGCGGGATCATGCCTTCCCGAAAGGAATCGAGCCCACCGTGTTCATGATGTCCAATCCGCTCGTCACGCCTTCCCGGGAAACCCTGGAGAAGGGGGTCGCCACGATCAGCGCGGCGGACAACCGCTGGCTGCGCTGCGACATCAAGGCGATCTCCCTGCTTCCAAACGTGCTATTGAGGCAGATGGCGGTGGATGCGGGCGCCGCAGAGACGATCCTGCTGAGGGACGGCTTTCTCACCGAAGGCGCGGCGAGCAACATCTTCGTGGTGAAGGACGGCGTCCTGCTCGCGCCTCCCAAGGACAACCTGATGCTCCCGGGCATCACCTACGACGTGGTGCTGGAACTCGCGCAAAGCACGGGACTGCCCTGTCAGGTGCGGCAGGTGTCGGAAGACGAACTCTTCTCCGCATCCGAGCTCCTGCTCACTTCCTCGACCAAGGAAGTCACGCCGATCACGTCCCTCGACGGAAAACCCGTGGGGAGCGGCAGGCCGGGGCCGGTATTCGAAAAGCTGCATGCCGCCTACCAGGCATTCAAGCATTCCGTGATGAGGAGGGCATGAGCGGGGAGTCGCTGATCGAGTATCCCTGCGCCTTTCCGATCAAGATCATGGGAAGGAGCGAAAACGCGGGATTCGCCGACGCGGTTCTGGGCGTGGTGCTCGCGCACGATCCCGATTTCGAGGCATCTTCCATGGAAATGCGCGCCAGCCGCGAGGGAAAATACATCAGCCTCACCTGTACCGTGAACGCGACCTCGCGCGAGCAGCTCGATTCCCTCTACCGGGAATTGTGCGGCCACCCCCTGGTCGTCATGGTGCTTTGATGGAAATCCTCGTGAGGCGGCTCGGCCTCGCAGAATACCTGCCGACTTTCCAGGCGATGCAGGATTTCACCTCCGCAAGGGGCCCGCAAACCCCCGACGAAATATGGATGCTGCAGCATCCGCCGATCTACACCTACGGGCTCGCGGGAAGGGCTGAACACCTTCCGCTCAAGCCTGCGATTCCGGTTTTGAAGGTGGACAGGGGGGGGCAGGTCACCTACCATGGCCCGGGACAGCTTGTGCTTTATCTTCTGCTCGACCTGAAGCGCAGGAATACGGGGGTCAGGGCGCTCGTGACGACGATGGAGCATGCGGTGATCATGCTGCTGGAAAATCACGGCGTGCAGGCGGAATCGAGAAAAGATGCGCCGGGAGTTTACGCGGATGGCGCGAAAATCGCATCCCTGGGACTGAGGGTGAGGCGGGGCTGCTGCTACCACGGCCTGTCCCTCAATGTGGACATGGACCTCTCCCCCTTTTCCATGATCGATCCCTGTGGCTACAGGGGCCTCGAAGTGACGAGAACGAAGGACCTGGGAATCGGGGAATCTGCCGAAGCGCTCGGGGACGAGCTGGTCATGATACTGAAGGAAATGCTATGACGGAAAGACAGAAGGGAGAGGCCAAGACTGCCAGGATCCCGATCAAGATCGTGCCGCAGCCGATTGCGCGAAAGCCCGAATGGATCAGGGTGAAGTCGGGAAGCTCCGGTCAGTACCATGAAATCAAGAAGATGCTCAGGGAGCGCAATCTTCACACGGTATGCGAGGAGGCGTCCTGCCCCAACATCGGCGAATGCTTCGGCAAGGGAACGGCGACCTTCATGATACTCGGGGATCTTTGCACCAGGCGCTGCCCCTTCTGCGACGTCGCCCACGGCAAGCCCCTCCCGCCAGATCCCCGCGAACCCCTGCATCTTGCCGAATCGATAGCCGCATTGAAGCTGAAATACGTAGTGATCACGAGCGTCGACCGGGACGACCTGAGAGACGGAGGAGCGCAGCATTTCGTCGATTGCATCAATGCCGTCAGGGAGCATTCGCCCGAGACGAAAATCGAGGTTCTGGTTCCCGACTTCAGGGGAAGGCTGGATATCGCGCTCGAAATTTTCGGGGAAGGACTTCCCGACGTAATGAACCACAACCTGGAAACGGTGCCGAGGCTTTACAGGGCCGCGCGGCCCGGGGCGGACTACCTGCATTCGCTGGAACTCCTTTCCGAATTCGGGAAGCGCCACCCGGGAATCCCGACCAAATCGGGCGTCATGCTGGGCCTCGGAGAGGAGGACGGCGAGGTTCTGGAAGTGATGAAAGACATGAGAAAGCACGGGGTGGAAATGCTCACCCTCGGCCAGTATCTTCAGCCCTCGAAGGGCCATCTTCCGGTTTCCCGTTTCGTTCATCCGGACCGGTTTCTCGAATTCGAGAAAGCCGCCATGGAAATGGGATTTTCGCATGCCGCCTGCGGCCCCATGGTGCGATCTTCCTATCACGCGGATCTCCAGGCGCACGGCCTGGTTTGATTCCTGAAAATCGGCTGCGGCGAATCCGGGACGGGCACGGGATTGCGCAAACAATGAACGATCAGGACGCCAGTTTGGCGCTTGCAAGTCGATTGAGGCTCACGCCCTGCTCCGCGGCCTGCAAGGCAAGAGTGCGGTGGAGTTCCGGCGGAATTCTTATCCTGAATTCGCCGCTGTAGCGCTTCTCCGCAAGCGGCTCCGGAACGGGTTCTCCGCTCTTCCGAAGATCATCGGTCACCTCCGCGACCAGCTTGCGGATTCCGGAAAGCGCCTCTTCCGGCGTGGCCGCCAGCCAGCTCAACGAAGCAAACTCGATACACGATCCGACATGCTCGCCGTCTTCCGGCGACCAGGTCACCCTGTAGGTGTAATGATCCAGACTCATTTATCGATTTCCAGTTTGTCTATCGCCTGCAAAACCTGCCTCACCTGATACGGCTTGGCCCTGCCGCCCGCATCCTGGATGTTGGCGCGCGGATCGCCCGGCCACGGCGTTTTGAACACAAGATGACTGGAGCCGGTCTGCCGTGCTTCCCCGAAATAGGCTTCGCAAACTTTCCTCAGATCGGAAAACCGGATTCCGGCCGGCTCCCTGCGCATCCGCTCCAGAATTTTATGTGCGGCGCTCACGATGGAATGGTACCAATAATGGCACCATTTTTCAAGCAGCCCATATTTCACCTCGCCGACATCCGCCCATCATTGTTTATAGACGAAAGCAGGTTGCGGGGATGCTTTTGCAGGGGCAGGATGGCGAAAAAAGAAAGAAAAGGGAGATACGGACACCCTGATCCGCGTGGCCGCATTCGCCTGTAATGCTCAGAATCTTTTGGGGAGACCCGCCTGCTTGAGGACGGCGTTTGCGGTATGCCTCGATTTGATCTTGTGGTCTACAGGGAATCGGATTCCGGTGTGCGGCGAGAACCAGATATCGTGATCCCCCTTGCCGTGCCTTTCGAATCGGCAGCCCGCTTCCGAAAGCAGACGCTTGAGTTCGGGCGTGAAACTTTCGCCCATCAGGAGGCTTGCTTGTGGGCAACGGAGAACTTGCGGGCCAGCAATTCGAACGGAAATTCGACTCCGTCAGCGGAGCCGTTCGCCTCCAGGAGTTCCGGAACCATGGTTTCCAGCTTGGCGGAAAGCGCCTCCAGGGTATCGGATTCGGTGACAAGCCCCGGAACGTCGTCCGATGTCGCCACCCAGACGCCCGCTTCCGCATCCCATTCCGCGCGTATGAAAAGGATTTTGTTCATCGGTCCATTATATGCGCAATGCCTGCAATTGCAACAATCCCGCACCGCCCGTTGCGGGCAATCCGTCCAGGGGTTAGGATGGTGAGAAAAGGAAGAAGAATTGGGGGAAACCGAAGCACTGATCCGGCTGGCCGCGCTCGGGCATGTCAGGCGCCACGGATTCTACAAATCGTCGACCGACAACCCTGTATGCTTCGCGACCCTTGCGAACATGCGAGGGCCGATTTCCTCGCCGTCGTGGAAAGCGAAAACGTAATCCTGCCAGCCGGGGCGGGAAAGCGTTCTATGCGATCCCGACTGGCGCTTGATGCTCCAGCCGATGCCGAGCAGGGCAGACAGCAGTCTTTTTGCTTTTACGGACGGCCATTGGCCCATCAGGCCGCTGCAAAGGAGATACTGATGGGAACGGGGCGGCTTTCCTGCGCATCGAGCCGCTCGGCCAGAACCCGCAGGGCGAGCGCCTCCGCCCTGCCCATCGCCTGCTCCGCACTATCCCCGTAGGCAAGCACTCCGGGCAGTTCCGGCACTTCGGCCAGCCACCGCCCGTCTTCCTCCCGTTCGTATTCGATGCTGTAATTCATGGAAAGCTCCTCGAAGGGACATGCTCAAGTATATCAGACGCATGCGCAAATGCACCGCCTGCTGCGGCGAAGCCCGCGCGGGGGTAGGGTGGCGAAAAAAGGAATAAGAATTGGGAGATACCGACCACCTGATCCGGCTGGCCGCGTTCGAGTATGTGTGGCGGGCCGGCTAAACGATCAGTCGGCTTGCTCTCCCTGAACCGGAACGGATTCGAGATAGAGCGTTTCCGGGGCGATGTCCAATTCGCCCGGCCAGCAAACCGTGCCGAAAGCCACTCTCGCCTGCATGAAAAGCTCCGGATTCTTCAAACGCTGAAAAACACCGATTTCCAGATAGGGACGCATGTCGAAACAGCGATGTTCGCCGTTGGTGAAATCCATATGCAGGGAAAAATCGTCCCGGGGTTCTGCTTTCGCGACTCTGATCATGGGTTCACCTCAAAGGTTCTATTTTGAACAACTCTCCACCGCTGATCGCCAGTTCCCAGTCCGCCAGCAAGTCATCGCGGTGAATTTCGATCCATGCCTGCACAAGTCGGAGCTTCCCGCCAGGAATTGATCCTGCCAGAATCGAACCGTCAAGAATGGATATCGAAGCCTCATCTCCCTGATACCAGGCATGGATATGCGGGGTATGATGCTCGCGATTGTCGAAAAACAGCATCTGAATGATGATGCCGTAAAACATGCTGATGGTCGGCATTTCGATCCCCTGGTGCAGCCTTTGAACAACCAGTTTCATTCTAAACGATGGCTGATGTTATTCCAACGACTTTGGATAAGCGCATCATGCCCCCTGCCAGATCCGACAGGTTGCGGCAAAGCCCGCGCGGGGGTAGGATGGCGAAAAAAGGAAGAACAGCATGGGGGAAGACCAACATATCCGCGCAGCGGCCTTCGATCATGTGAGGCGCCTGTCGGAAACGCACGACCATCTCACTTCGAACGAGCTGAAACCCGGCTTCGTTTTCAATGGCGAGCGCATCCCCCTCGTCAATCCGCAGCGCGGGATATTCAAACCCCGCCAGATGCAACACCTGCTTTCCATCAAGACGGTATTCCCAAAACCCGGCGCAAAAGTCTGGTACGACGACCAGAGACAGGTTCATCGCCAGATTTACGATGGCGATGAAACCGTCGATTATGCTTTCATGGGAAATGACCCCGATGCCGCCGACAATCGCTGGCTAAGGGAGGCAATGGAAGCTCAAACGCCCCTCATTTATTTCCTGGGTGTGTCGCCCGGTCGTTACAAGGCGATTCTTCCCACATTCATAGCGGGTTGGGATGCAAAATCGCTCAAGGCAAAAGTGGCTTTTGGACTACCCGGGGAGTCCAGCCTAGAACTCCCTGGAAGCGACATCGAAAAAAGATATGCGCTGCGCGAAGTCAAACAACGGTTGCATCAGGCTTCATTCAGAGAGGCAGTCATCACCGCGTACAACGGGCGATGCGCCCTCTCGGGGTTGCCCGAGCCCTTGCTATTGGACGCAGCTCATATTATTTCAGACAAGGATGAGCATCTTGGCCAGCCTGTTGTCCCCAACGGCATCCCGCTATCCAAGATCCACCATGCGGCCTTCGATTCCCATCTGCTCGGGATCGATCCCGATTTCAAAATTCATGTATCGAAGCGTCTCTTGGATCTGAAAGATGGGCCGATGCTGGAAGCGATCAAGCAGCTCCACCATCGCAGCATCCACCTTCCCAACCGGGCGAAGGATTATCCCGATAGGGCGCGGCTGGAAAGACGGTTTGAGGAATTCAGGCAAGGGATGTGACCGAGTGGATGCTTGGAGCCAGATGCAGAAACCACCTACATTGGGTCAAACGCCAGAAAATCGGCCATTGCGGACGCTGCCCCCCCAACCGGTGAATCATTGCTGACATTGATCAAATCAGCATCTTGAACCTCAGTGCCCCAGTTGGCGAATGCAGACTTCCAGCAATAAGCGGGAGCGATAAGGTTGCTGGTTCAGCAGCAGGAACGCAGGTAGTTATGTACCACAACCATCGAAAGACGAATAACTGAGAGAACCCCAATAGCTATCGGAGGTGGATTCGATGTCCCTGAAATCCCTAGTGAAAGGCATAGTTGGAGAAGTTATGGGGAGCTTGGCAGGCAAGCTATTCCTAGACAAAGAGACCTATCGTTCTCTCAACAACGTCACGCTTAATACCAGCAACGGCACAGCTCAAATCGACCATATCATCGCCTCCCGATATGGCATATTCGTGGTCGAGACGAAAAACTACCAGGGATGGATTTTTGGGGGCGAAAAGCAATCCGAGTGGACGCAATCCTTCCCTGGAGGCAAGAAGTTTAAGTTCCAGAATCCATTACGCCAGAACTACCGGCACATTAAGGCCCTATCGGAGTTCCTGGGACTGCCGGACGACAAATTCCATTCGGTGGTGATGTTCTGGGGCGAGAGCGAGTTCAAAACCGAGATGCCGCACAATGTCATGTCCAGGGGCTACTCTACCTACATCAAGAGCAAGAACGATGTGCTGTTCTCTGACGAGGAAGTCGAGCAACTCGTTGAGGCCCTACAGACCGGACGTTTGCCCACAGGACTTTTGAAGGGTCTGGAAACAAGGCGCCAACACTTAGATTCGTTGAAGAAGCGCCACGAAAGCACGACCCGCTGCCCGAAATGCGGCGCCGACCTAGTGGAGCGAATAATGAAGTCCGGCGAGCGGGCTGGGCAGAAATTTCTGGGATGCTCAGCGTTCCCAAAGTGCAGGTTTACAAGACCAGTTAGCTGAGGTCCAGTAACCAATCGTTGGCAAAATCGGGGACGTACCACCATTTCCGTGAGCAAACTCAGACGCCTCGTAAAAGCCTTATCGTACTCCGCCTTCAACCCGATTTCGCCTGCGGAATCTTTGCAGGTGCAGCGCAATCACCCTCATGATTTCGTGCCAGGTCTTGAAATATCAGTTTTGGGCTGCTCGAACTCGTCGGGCATGAACTCGGTGCCCTCGGCTATCGAAGGATTGAATAAAGCCGGGAATCCGGGGGACATCATTCTTGATTCGTGCATCACCGGATTCGTCTTTATTGTCCCGAGGCGAAATTCCCGCCTTTTCCTGATCCCGACTCCTTCCGGGGCCGGTCAGGATGCGGGTTCGGCGTGCAATTTGAGGCCGAGCGCCTTGATCACCTTCAGCACGGTGGCAAATTCGGGGTTGCCTTCGGGGGACAGCGCCTTGTAGAGGCTTTCCCGCCCGAGTCCTGTTTCCCTTGCGATCTGGGTCATTCCCTTTGCCCGGGCGATCACCCCGAGCGCATGGGTGATCAGGGCCGGATCGCCCTCTTCCATGCACGCGTCCAGGTAATTTGCCATATCTTCCTCGGTTTCCAGATATTCGGCGGAATCCCATGGAGTGGTTTTGAGCGCCATTTCAGTCTCCTTCTCGCGCCAGCTTCAGCGCTGCTTGAATGTCCCTGTCTTGAGTCGACTTGTCGCCGCCCCCCAGAAGAATCACCAGTTCTCGCCCCTTCTGCATGAAGTAGACCCGGTAACCCGGGCCGTAATGAATCCTGAGTTCGGAAACACCTTCTCCGACAGGCGCTGCATCACCGAAATTGCCAAGTTCCATGCGGTCGATCCGTGCCTGAATGCGCGCCCTCGCCAGCCTGTCCCGCAAGGCCAGAAACCATACCGAGAACTGTTCGGTTTTCCGGATTTCGATCATCTTTCATTGTATTTCATGGGATACGGAAACTCAAGGGTTCTTTCAGCGCACAGATGTAGAATGGATTCATGCAGAACCCCCGGGTTCGTGTTTTCATCCCGAGGCGCATCCCGCCTTTTCCTGATTCCGCTCCCAAACGAAAAAATCTCGACTGCCGATGCGAACCGGAAAACCTGGGCTGCGCCAAAATCGGGTAAATGCCGGATTCGGTGCGGCCGGAATTGGCAAGGAGCCCTTTCCGGACCAGCCTGAACTTCAGGCTGAGAGCCGCTGCGGCAGCTGGAAATGATTTCGTGCCAGGTCTTGAAATATCAGTTTTGGGCTGCTCGAATTCGTCGGGCTGGAGCTGCGAAAGCTCGGGTACGCGAAAATGGGCTAACCCTGGTATTCGTGTTGTTTTTCCTTTCGGGCTTCAGACTGTTTCATATCCCGCCCCTATCTCTGTGCCGATTTCACTTGCGAAAGCATGTAGCCGGAATGGATCGACTTTGCCGGAACTCCCGAGAGTTCCGGAAGGCATTTCCCCTTCCAGTGAAACGGGTTACCCCCTAATACACCGCATCATGAGTTCCGACATTCACAGGAATGATTTCCTCGTCCTCAATCAGAAGCTCCAGCGTGATGCGGCAAGACAGATGGATGGAAACCGAAAAAAGCCCCTGCAGCCGGCCGCTCAGGGCATGCAGACGCAATGAGGGATGGTGCGGGTTCAATTCCAGAAGCTGAAGCGTCTTGAGGTATTGCTTTTCAAGATCCGGGTGGCGTTTGAGAAATCGCGCAGCCCGTTTTTCATATTGCGCAGTAAATACCAGCCGGAAGCTCATGCTGCAGACTTTTTCACGCGCTCGACATGCGCCTCCGGTGAGTCTTTCACGTAACGCCCGGCTGCAATATCGGCGCGCGTTTCGGCCAATGCCGCCTCCAGCTCGCATTCACGCAGGTAGTGATATTGCGCAATTTCCAGTACCACAAAACGATCCTTGCCGCGAACCGATACTATTGCTTCCGGCCGCTCCGCCAGCGCCGCCTCGATGGCAGCGACACCCCTCGTTTTCAGATCGTTGGCCGTCAAACTGGACATGATCCCCCCTTCCATAACATTCCGAATAGTACTGTCAATCATACTCTTCGAGAGACGATGGCTCAACAGCAAATTCCTGAAAACCCAGCGTGTAGAGGCAGGCGGGATCGCGGAAATTCACCGGGGCGGAAAAGCCGGTCAGGTGCTCGGCGCCATTTCAGGAAATCCGCGATTCGGGCTGGAAATTCCTTCCTCCAGGGAGTAAATCGAGTAAAACGATCTGTACGAATCAGGGAGAATTTGAGCATGGCATCGACGACAACTGAAGCCATGGTAAAAATGGTCGAGACGCTACCCCCGGAACTCCATGAGCGAGTGCTCGAACATATGCGGGAATTCATCGAGGATATACTGGAAGACGCAAAATGGGGCGAATCTTTTGCCAGGTCCCAAAACAAGCTCGCTGCCGCCGCATCCCAAGCCAAAAAGGAAATCGCCCAGGGCCAGGCAGAGCCATTGGACCATGAAAAGTTGTGAATTCGGCAACGCTTCCTTCCTTCTGGGCAAGCTATTGCAAGCTGGATCAGAATACCCGGGCGCGGGCAAAAAGGCTTATCTCCTGTGGGCTGATAACCCATTCCATTCTTCCTTGCGCTTCAAATGCATCAATCGGGAAGAAGGCATCTGGTCAGTCAGGGTAACCATGGGATACAGGGCGTTGGGTATTCTGGAGGAAAACACTGTTACCTGGTTCTGGATTGGTGGCCATGACGAGTATGAGCGGTTTTTTGGCTAAAACTTCATCGCGACTGCCGAGGGCGTCCTGCCAATCTTTTCGGCGAGCCTGATGATTTCGGGGTTGCGGCTGTGCATCCTTCAGAACGGCATCTGGCAGTAGAGCGCCAGGGCGAGGCGAAGCTCGTCTTTGGTCCATTTGTTCATGCGGTCCGCTTCATTCAGCGTACAGTGCAACCGATCCTTTTGCACAGGGCATGCAAGGTGTTTTCCATGGCCGTTGCAGTCAGTGTACCCAAGACCTTGACGATGCCGCCCTCGCTCAGGGTAAAAATTTTATCCAGTCTGATCCAGCTCGTTTTTGGCAAAGCTCCCGTGGCGAGCGAATCATTGTCGATTTGAACTGCATCTTCCGGGGTTTGCACGGAAGTGACGGCAAGCCCGATGAAATCACCATGCCTGTCCGTATCCGTCAGCACCAGAACCGGCCGCTTTTTGGAAGATTGCAGGTCGGCATAGGGGAAGGGGATGAAAACAAGGTCGCCCGGCTTACAGCCCATTCCAGACCTCATCTTCCGGATTGTCCCAGACATGACTCATGGCTTGTGCCTGGGCCGGCTTCAATTCCTCGGCCTGCGGGTCGCGAAGCCCGTATTTGATCTCGATATAGCCTATGAAATCGAGCACTTCCTGTGCGAGCGGCTCCGGCAGATGACATGCTTCCCGGTAGATTTTTTCAGCCGTATTCATTTCCTCACCTCACGGATTTCTTCCTGGAAACATAGTTTACTACGCTTTCTCCGGGAATGACGCCCGATAATCGAGGACAAACTCGGGGACGCAATACCCGATTCGTGTCGTTTTTTCCATCCCGAGGCGCAATTCATCCTGGGGCCACTTGTTCATGGAGTCGGCCGGCGGTTTCCATCTCGAGATTCCGCTCCCTGTCAGCACCGAATTCAAGCCGCCCCCACCCAAAACAATTTCATCTGCCGAAGCAGCAAGAGCCCGGAGTGCATTGACTTTGCCGGAATTCGGGGCTAATGTTGTCGCATGAGCAAAGCCCTGTCACCGATGGAATCAGAGTTCGCAACGGAAGAAGAAGCCGAGGCCTACGACCGCTGGTTCCGCGCCAGGGTGCAGGCCTCCCTCGACGACCCGCGCCCCAACATCCCTCACGACGAGGTGATTACCGAGATGCGCCGACTCGTCGAGGACAGGCATCACGAAAAAGATGTTCGTAGAGTGGCGACCTGAAGCTCGCGCAGCGCTTCGGACTATTTTAAGCTACATCGCAGAACGAAACCCCACCGCAGCACTCAACCTGTTCGAGGAAATCGAGCGCTCGACCTCTGCGCTTCCCCAGCATCCCTATCTTTATCGCCATGGCCGGGTCGCCGGAACCAGGGAAATCGTGGTTTACCGCATTACGACCGCTTCCGTCGAAATCGTCGGCATTCTGCACTCCCGGCAGCAGTATCCGTGAATTCGTTACGGGAATGCATCTTCCCGAAAGGCATCCGGCAGTAGAGCGCAAGCGCGAGGCGCAATTCATCCTTCATCCACTTGTTCATCGGATTCGGCCGGCGGTTTTTATCTCGGGATTCCGCTCGAAGCATCGGCTTTGCACGTCCCCTTCCATCACCCCTTCTTTGAGGATTCCGGCACTTTCAGCACCAGCTGCAGCGCGGCGGACGAAGAACTCGCCGGATCGTAGGCAATCCCCACCCTGCGCACCAGGTCGAACCCCTTCAGCGGCTTCGAGGCCACGTCTTCCCTGTTCCTGACGCTGCTTTCAGGCACGACGGCAACGCCCAGACCGGCTGCAACCAGCGCCACCGCCCATTCCTCGTTCATGGCGCGCGCCACCGGAACGGGCTCGATGCGGTGCTTTCCGAGAAAGGCCGTCACTTCGTCGTGGCGTTCGCAAAGGCACCGCTCGATGAACCGGACGCCGTGGAGATCCTGAAGCGCGACAGCGCCCTGGAGCGTGAGGCGGTGTCCGTGCGGAAGGGCCAGGACGTATTTTTCCTCCCAGAGCTCTACAAAATGTTCGTTTTTTCCGCGAAGATGGTCCGACACGATCCTGGCATCTGCAGGCTCGTTCAGGTCCACCAGCCGCAGCGAAAGGCGCTCCGAAATCGCGCCCAGGCTTTTGATGAACCCCCCGATTTTCCCCGAGTCGACGGTGGGCATGACGGCGATCGACAGGGGCAGCTCCTCTTCCGTTCGCCTGAACAGCCCCTTGAGCGCGTCGAATTCCCCCATCAGGCCGACTGCCGACTTGTAGAACAGGTGCGCCTCCGGAGTGGGCGTCACTCCCTTGCGATGGCGCAGGAAGAGCGACGTGCCGAGCTGGTCTTCCAGCTGCGCGACAGTGGTCGAAATCGAAGGCTGCGCAACGAAACAGCGCTTCGCCGCCGCGGAAATGCTACCCTCCTCGAACACCGCGACGAAATACCGGATGGCCCGCATATCCATATGCATGCCCTATACATGTCAAATGATAACAATATTATACATATGTTACGCGGCAAGTTAACCTTGTCTCCATTCAAACCCATGGAGATTCGAAATGAAAGCGATGGTCATCGAGCAGTTCGGCGAACCGGAAGTGTTCCTCGAAAAAAACCTTCCACGCCCTGAAATGAAGCCGGGGCATGTGCTGATCGACGTCAGGGCGACCAGCGTCAATGGCGTCGACATCCTGATCAGGCGCATGGGCCCGCCTTTTCTTTCCCCCGATTTCCCAGCCGTACTGCATTCCGATGTGGCCGGGGTGGTGATCGAAGTCGCGCCTGACGTCAAATCGTTCGAAGTCGGCGACCAGGTTTACGGATGCGTGGGAGGATTGCCGGGAATGGGCGGCGCGCTCGGGGAATTCATGCTGGCGGATGCATCCCTGATAGCCAAAAAGCCGGCAACTCTTTCCATGGCGGAAGCGGCAGCCCTTCCTCTCGTCACCCTCACCGCATGGGAAGCCCTGCGCGAGAGGGCTGTTGCAATGCCCGGGCAGAAAATACTGGTGCACGGCGGCGCAGGGGGCGTCGGCCATATCGCCGTTCAGCTCGCCCGCATCGCGGGAGCGCAGGTTTTCGCCACTGTCTCGTCGCAGGAAAAAGCATCGATCGCGAAAAGCCTGGGCGCGAGCGATGCCATCGACTATCGCGGCACCCCGGTTTCCGAATACGTCGAAAGATGCACCGGGGGGCAGGGTTTCGACATCGTTTTCGACACCCTGGGCAACGAAAACCTGGCGCTTTCCCTCGAAGCGGCCAGGCTGAACGGCGCCGTGGCGACCACGATGGCGCTTGGCCAGTATGACATGACCCTTGCCCATCTGCGCGGACTTTCCCTGCACGTGATCTTCATGCTGATCCCGCTGCTGCACAACCTGAACCGCTCGCATCACGGGCGGGTGCTCGGGGAGGCGGCAAAACTGGTCGACGAAGGAAAGCTGCGTCCGCTTCTCGACCCCCGTCGCTTCGCCTTCGATGAGGTTGCAAAAGCGCACCGGCTCATGGAATCGGGGGAGCATGTCGGCAAGATCGTTCTGGAGAAATAGTTGGCCTACCTTGCCTTTGGGTTTGATCCCCCTTCTGCGGTGCCGAGACGTTGCCGACAAATCGGGAGGACCTTGATATGTCCATCTTTAAAGTATAAGATGGACATATCTCTATCTAATCTGGAGACAAAATGCGCTGGAATATCGCGCAAGCGAAACAACAATTTTCCGAAGTGGTCCGCCACTCGAAAGAAGAGCCCCAGCTGATCTGCTACAGGGGAAAGGCAGTTGCCGCGATGGTGGATGCGGAAACATTCATGGAATTCATGCAGTGGCGCAAGCGCGAAGCGGCTCGTAGCCTCGGTTCTTCCTTCTCCGAATTCAGGAAAATCTGCGCCGAGGAAAATTACGAACTCTCCATCCCGCCTCGCCGCGATCGGGAAAATCCATTCGCCGGAATGCATGAGCTTCCTGATTGACACCAACATCGTCAGCGAAGTCGCAAGGCGCGAGCCTGATCCTTCGGTTCTGGCATGGGCCGAGACGGTGAATTCTGTAGCTCTTTCCGTTGTGACTGTGGAAGAAATCCATTACGGCCTGTTCTTCAGGCCTAACCCGAGAATTTCAGCCTGGTTCGAGACATTCCTCGGCGATTGCCTGATATTGCCGATAAGCTTGGAAATTTCCCGCCGAGCCGGAAAATTGCGGGGCAATCTCGCCGCATCGGGACAGGTCAGAACCCAGGCCGACATGCTGATTGCCGCCACTGCGCATATTCACAGCCTGCCGCTCGCGACGCGGAATACCCGCGATTTCAAAAGCTGCGGCATCGAAGTCTTCGACCCTTTCGGTCAGCGCTGAATTGAAAGCCGAGCTGATTGCCGGTGATTTACGACATGCTCCAGCTGACTTTGAAAATCACGGATGCAGGTCTGCATCCGCTCCCGCCGAATCAGCCAGTTGGCAATCTCTTTCTAGGCGAGTAGGATTGTCGAGAATATTTCAGGGGAATTTTGGGAAATCGAGTCTGACCCTAAATCCCCTAAATCCCCTAAATCCCCTAAATCCCGCTAAATCCCTAAATCCATCGCTAACTGGCTGAAGTACCGTGCTTTCGAAATAAACGCGGGGGGTGGGGTCAGGTCTTGTAATGATGCACTTCGAGTTCCGGGAACAACCGTGAGGGAGTTGCCGCAAGAAGCCCGCGTTGCGAGCGTCTTGTCATAGACTCAAGTAGGTCAGAAACCGAAGCTGCAATGCAAAAAGCCCGTCCACAAGGGACGGGCTTTTCACATTGTAAGAGCCTGGCGGTGACCTACTTTCACACGGG
>Ga0315298_1002470_pt1 | contig 31282 bp, 35 predicted proteins | sample WHS_1_MG_FD_203077 | JGI IMG/M metagenome (GOLD analysis project Ga0315298, IMG submission 203077) | Extremophilic microbial mat communities from Washburn Hot Springs, YNP, Wyoming, USA - WHS_1_MG | ecosystem: Environmental > Aquatic > Thermal springs > Hot (42-90C) | place: USA: Wyoming... | reverse complement strand
CATCGAATCGCTGATCTTAAAGGGACTAAACACAAAGTAAGAGCATAGAATAGGATGATAGACATTGGCCGCTGCACAATAAGTGCATGAAGTCTCTACAAAGGTTTGATTATGGAGAAAATTCTCCAGCTATCTTTATATAGGGAGATCACAATTCTTTTCTGGTGTAGGCATGTCCACCGGTAGACAGCTTCTGGATGAGCTGAGAAAGGATGAGGAGCTTAGGAGGGCCTTAGCTGAAGAGCTTCTACCAGAAGCTTTAAGGCACAGGGAACTAAGGAAAACATTACTCATAGCCATATCGAAGGAGATGGCGACGAAAGAAGATATAGAGAAGCTAAGGATAGGGACGGAAGAGAAGATAGAGAGCCTAAGAAAGGCCACCAAGGAAGACATAGAGAGCCTAAGAAAGGATATGGAGAAGCTTGAGGTTGAGCTGAAATCGTATGTGGACGCAAGGGTTAATGACGTGAACAGAAGAATAGGCGACCTATACGGTGTCATGAAAGCATCTTTAGTCGCCATCGTGGTCACATTAGCTTCAACGATACTTGTTCCACTGATACTGAAAATATTCTTTTAGCATCTTCAATCGAAGCATGTTAAGGTCGGCTCAGATAGGGTTATAATGGCGGAATCGATGGCTGATGCTGGTATGAGTGACCCTATCGTAGGCAGTGGGATAGAATCCATTCTATCAAATGTCGAGAACGTTTTCGGTGGGAGGGTCTGAGATGTTAGAAATGCTCGTGCAACACAGAGGCTAAAACCTTAAATATTGTTAACATCTCCAAATTTTGGGAAAATGAGTGAAATCACCTTAAACATGGTTTATGAAGAAATAAGAAGATTAAACAAGAAGATGGACTTTATTGAAGAACTTGTAGAAGAAATGATATTGAGAGAACTGCCCAAGGTAAAGTTGAATGAGGAAGAGGCTGAAGAAATTAGAAGCTCAATTGAACAGATGAAGAAAGGAGAATATGCCACGTTAGATGAGCTGATGAATGCCTGAATATAGGATACTAGCCCACAAGAGAGTACTAAAGTTCCTCCAAAACTTGAAAGATGGGAGCCTAAAAAATAGGTTAAAAGAGACCATCCGGGAACTTTCAAACTATCCAATCGCTCTAAAGAAACTTGACGTTGAAAAACTTGAAGGACTAGAAAGAAGTTACAGAATCCGTGTGGGAGAATATAGAATCATCTTTGTTGTCGATAAAAGAGAAAGAACAATATTCCTTACACATATTGGGAAAAGAGAATCAGTTTATGAGAAATAAACGTATCCATCTTAGCTCCTTTATTAAACGCTATCGCAGGGTTTCTTTCATATAGGAAAAAGGCTTCCTTAACTATTGAAATCTTTCTATACCAATCAGTTACTCTTTCACATAGTCTTTTCCTTCCAGGATCTCCCGACAATATCACTGTAATTCTCTCCATAGATTCCCCGCCACATACCCATAATTCTACAGAATTCCTCTATATATGAATTATAAAATTCTTCTCTCCTCACGCAACATCGGAGAGCTACTTCCCCTCCGCCCCCCAGTAGTTTGGATGTTGGGGGGGGCGAACTTCATAGCTGAAGAACGATTTATAAGTCGAGATACATAAGAATGCTGGGAGGATTCCTGCTGATGAAGGTAAGTGCAGGTGTTAATGGAAAGTTAGCAAAGAAAATTTTTAGTAGAAGCCTAGAGTGGAAGGTGAATTTTGGAGCAGTAAGTACACATTTACGCTCAAGTATACTGGAAGAGTTGAGACATCGGTATTGGTACGGAACATGCGCTCCAGAACTAGGTGGGAGAAAAGCGATGACTAGGATTCTAATCATATCATGTTATAGCCCGTTAAGAAGTGTTGAAGTTGCATTGAAGAAGCGATCACCAGAGATTGTGTTTATTTATCCAGCTATGAGATTGGCCATGACCCTTGGAATAGTAACGGGTATGTTGAAAGGTGAGAAGATATAAATGTTGGAGTTTCTATTTGTAGATATTCCAAATTGGTTAAAGATTTTCAGAAGTCCAGTTGGTTCGTGAGAAGCGTGAAGGGCATTATATTGCATGGTGGCGCTGGCACAAGGCTTAGGCCCTTAACATTCAGCGGCCCAAAGCAGTTGATTCCGATAGCGAACAAGCCCATATCACAGTACGTTTTGGAGGACTTGAGGGAGGCGGGTGTAAAGGATGTCGCAATCGTTTTAGGCGAAACCTTCCCAGAGCTTGTCCAGCAGCATTACGGCGACGGCAGCAGGTTCAACGTCAGCATCACCTACATCTTTCAGGGTAAGCCTTTGGGCATAGCTCACGCGTTAAGCCTTTGCAGGGATTTTGTTGGAGGAGACCGGTTCATACTGTACTTAGGTGACAACCTTCTACAGCATGGTGTAAGAGGCTATCTTGAAAGGTTTGTTAGAGAAGACTTTGACGTTCAAGTGCTATTGGAGAGTGTAGACGATCCTACAAAGTTTGGTGTCCCAAAGTTCGACGGCGGAAGGCTTGCAGGTTTTGTTGAGAAGCCTAAGGTTCCACCAAGCAAATACGCTCTTGTTGGAGTGTACTTTTTTAAGCCAACTGTGTTCGAGGTCTTAAGGGACCTGAAGCCGAGCTGGAGGGGTGAGCTTGAAATAACCGACGCACTTCAAGTTATGCTTGAAAGAGGATATCGTGTAGGCTACTCTTTTGTCGAAGGCTGGTGGCTTGACACCGGTAAAAAGGATGACATACTGTACGCTAACTCTTTCATATTGGACGAGCACGCTAAAAGAAATGTTCAAGGCGAAATCGTAGAATCCAGGGTTGAAGGGAGAGTTGAAGTAGGGGAGGGCAGCAGGCTTGTGAAAAGTGTTGTAAGAGGCCCCGCTGTAATAGGAAGAGGGTGTCATATAGAGGGCTCATATGTTGGTCCATACACGAGCGTAGGCGACAACTCTAAAATATTGAATAGTTCAATAGAATATTCGATAATATTGTCTGAAGCTGTAGTCGAAGGCGTTGACAGGCTTGAGGAGAGCCTTGTGGGGAAGAACGCTAAAGTTTTAAAGAAGACGGTTAGAAACTCTATAAGACTTCACGTCGGAGACTATTCCGAGATAGAGCTCTAGCCTGTTTTATATAAGCTTTTATTGCTCCAGTAGCCTTCTCAAACAGAATGAGTTTAGGGAAAGAGGGGTCTGAGCAGGAGAATTGAAAAGGATAAACTTATTAGCACGTATGAGAAAGATTGCAGCATGTCTCAGCATGTGAGGGAGCTTCCGCTGCATGGTATGAGAGTTTTTGATCTGCAAAGGTTTCCGGACGAGCGCGGAGTCTTCACTGAAATAATGCGCTTGGACTGGAAGAGTCTTCTGGGAGAAGATTCTATAGTTCAGGCTAACCTTTCAATAACTTACCCAAACGTTGTTAGGGCGTGGCATAGGCATGAAAGGGGTCAGGTGGACTATTTCCTCGTAATAAGAAGTTCCATAAAGGTCTGCGTATACGATGAAGTTGAAGCTCATATGGTTGAAGCAACATTGTCGGAGGCTAAAATGCAGGTTTTGAGGGTTCCAGGACACTTTTGGCACGGCTTCAAGGTTGTAGGCTCGGAGCCAGCCTATCTAATATATTTTGTAAATAGGCTGTACGATTACAGTAAACCTGATGAGGTCAGGAGGGCCTGGGATGACCCTTCGATTGTTCCAAGAAAGATTAACGGTAGAAGTGATGACCCTAGATGCAATAAGCCTTGGGACTGGTTTTATCCAGTTCACAGGTGAAAGGCTTGCGCCTTCTCGTGACAGGCGGATGCGGTGTCATAGGAAGCAACTTCATAAGGTACATGCTCCGCAAATACGATGATGTTTGTATCGTTAACGTGGACAGCCTCTCATACGGCTCGAACCTGAACAACCTGAATGATGTGGAAGGCGATGGGAGGTACAGGTTTGTGAAAGGAAGCATAAACGATGCAGATCTAATGAACGATATTGTAAAAGAGGTTGATGTGGTAGTTAATTTTGCAGCAGAATCACATGTGGACCGTAGCATCTCCGATCCACAGCCCTTCTTTAAAAGTAACGCAGAAGGTGTCCTAGTGGTTCTTGAAGCGGTCAGGAAAATCAATAGTGATGCCAAACTTGTTCAAGTGTCCACAGATGAAGTTTATGGTGATATTTTAGAAGGCTCCTTTAGAGAAGATGATAGGCTTAAACCTTCAAGCCCGTACGCTGCCACAAAAGCGTGCGCTGACATCCTATGCCTTGCATGTTATAGAACATATGGCTTAAACGTTAGCATAACACGTTGCACTAACAATTTCGGCCCGTACCAGTCCCCTGAAAAGCTTATCCCGAAAACGGTCATAAGGGCGATGCTAGATTTGAAGATTCCAATATACGGTGCTGGAAAAAACGTCAGGGACTGGATATATGTGCTAGACCACTGTGAAGCAGTAGACGTAGTCCTAAGATATGGTAAGAGTGGTGAAATATACAATATTTCTGGAGGAAACGAGCTCACGAACATTCAGGTTGTTGAAAAGGTTCTAGAACTGTTGGGTAAGCCTAGGACCCTTATAGAGTTCGTTGAAGATAGGCCTGGGCACGACATACGGTACAGCCTCGACTCCAACAAGATATCTAGGGAATTAGGCTGGAAGCCGAAGCGTACGTTCGAAGATGCTTTAGAAAGGACGGTAGAATGGTATGTGGAAAACGGTTGGTGGTGGAAGCCTTTAGTCGACGAACGCATCCTGCATTCGACGCCATGGAAGCTTAAGTGGTAGGAGCATGAAGGTTCTGGTTACGGGGGCAAGCGGGTTACTTGGTTCTAAGCTGGTAGAAGTTCTAATCAGCAAAGGCTACACCGTCTATGCAGGATACCATGGTAATAGTCCTAAAGCAGGTTTTCCAGTAAAATTCGACATATCAAGCGAAGAGGATGTTAAAAGGGTGTTCGAGCATGTTAAGCCGGATGTCGCAGTACACGCTGCAGCTTTAACGAACGTCGACGAATGTGAGGTTAAAAGGGAGCTCGCCTGGAACGTAAACGTTGTAGGAACGGGGAACGTGGTGAAATTTTCGAAACAGTACGGCTCGTTCCTCATATACATCTCAACAGACTACGTCTTCAGAGGGGACAGGGGAATGTACTCTGAAAATGATGAAGTATGTCCAGTGAACTATTACGGGTACACAAAGCTTAAGGGTGAGGAGGAAGTAAAAAATATGTTGAAGGAATACTGTATTGCTAGGGCAAGCGTCATCTACGGCTCAGCTCCAGCAACAGGTAAAACCAACTTCGCACTCTGGATAATAGAAAAGCTGAAGGAAGGTGAGCTGGTAAGGGTTGTAACAGACCAGTGGAACTCTCCGACACTAAACACAAACCTAGCAGAAATGCTTACAGAAATTCTTGATAGGAGAATAACGGGGACATATCATCTGGCAGGGGCAACACGCATAAGTCGATACGATTTAGCAAAACTTGTTGCAGAAACATTCAACCAAGACAAAAATCTAATATCACCAACTACCTCAGACAAAATTTCTTGGGCTGCTCAAAGACCTAGAGACTCATCATTAGACGTGGGGAAAGCTTCTAGAACACTCTACAGTAAGCCTCTTGACATTGGTGCTTCTTTAAGAAGGTTAAAGCTGGAACTCAAAGGGCTTTCTATATGAAATTATAGTCTTCTATCTTAGTGATATTTTATCATAAGCTTTTCTCTTACCCTATTGTTAAGCTTATGTGCGCCAATGTTATATGATGGGAGGTAATGAAGAAAACTTCTCCGAAGTGTATTCGGTACTTGAGGAAGGGTTGAATAGACGGGGCTTTTATCTACGGTTTAACGCTGGCTTATTCTCATGTATTGTAACGCGTTAGAGTAGCATTCACTGTTGTTGAACATCAGGTACACCTTGTTAACCTTGTCGCTGAGCCCCCTGACCTTCCCCTTCAACCACTCAAGCTCCTCGGTTGAAAAGTTGTAGTTGTACATGCTCCCACTCCCAAGCCCATGTAGCCTAAAGTACGCTGTCTCTTCCCCAAAGTTCAGCGGCTCGTTTCTGAACGGGTCGACGCATGGGATCAGCTTGAGCCTTCTGCACACCTTCTCGATGAGCGTTGGGCTCTGATGCCAGTCCCCACGCATCTCCCAGACGAATGTGAGGTTACCTCTGTCAACGCACTCAAAGAAGTCCATCATCCTGGCCACGTTCTCTTCTACCGCCTTGAAGCTTGATGGCGTCTGAAAGAGCAGGATCCCTGCGTTCAGCTTCTCACAGACCTCCCTCATCTGGTTGAAGACGCTAACAGAACCCTTGGAGAACCTGATCTTATGTGTTATCTGCTGAGATGCTTTGACGGTGAACTCGAAACCCTTATTGACTTCGTCAACCTCCACCCTCCACCTCACGACCGTCGACACCCTTGGAGTGCGATAGAAGGTGCTGTTCAACTCGCAGACGGGGAAGAGTGCGGCGTACGCCTGCAGGGTGGACCTATACCTATTCCTCCAACCCTCCCCTAAAAACTCTCCGGGGTCCATGTACGCATATCCACAGGTCCCAACCTTAACCTCCATACTAATAGCAGACCCTCACCATCGACCTATAAACTTAATTCATCGATGCGAAGGTGTCAAATAAGATGGGGCAACATATCGCTCAGATAGGGACAGGACGCGTGGGGCGTCCAACAGCGTACACAATAATGTGCGCTGGGCTCGCGGAGAAGTTAACGGTGTGTGACATAAAGGCTAACCTAGCTGCTGCGTTCGCTGAGGAGTTGAAGCACGCCGCGGCAAGCTTGCGGCTCGACGTCGAAGTAGAGGGCTGCGAGGACAGTAAGCTCATCTCTAACGCGGACATAATATTGATCTCAGCTGGGGCGCCTAGAATCCCTGGGGTAGCCATGAGCAGGAGGGATCTGGCGGCGCAGAACGCGAAAACTGTGAAGGAGATCTCAGAGGGAACAGTTGAAAGGAACCCTAGAGCGAAGTACGTCGTAATCACGAACCCTGTGGACGCTATGGCCATGGTCTGCAAGAAGTACTCGGATGCCAGATTTGTGATAGGAACTGGGACAAGCCTCGAGTCGCTGAGGCTCAGGTCCAAACTGGCTAGAGAGCTCAACACTTCTGTCTCCAAGGTTCAAGGTTTCGTTGGCGGCGAGCACGGAGAAGGGGCGGTTACACTCTGGTCCACAGTAAGGGTCAACGGTCTCCCAACTGAGGAATACGCTAAATCAACCTACAAGGCTCTAAATAAGGGTGAAATAGACCACTATATCAAGTCGATTTCGAAGTTCATAGTCGACACCATCGGTGGGACAGAATATGGCCCAGCAGCCGCCTTCAGGGACATAGTCAGAGCCATTGTAGAGGACAGTGGGGAAGTTCTCTCCGTCGACTCACCAATCCAGCTCCCAAGCCTCCCAGAACCAACGTTTGTAAGCGTCCCAGTGCCGTTAGGCGCGTCGATCGGCTCGCCACTGTATAACACCCTCCCAGAGGATGAGAGAAGGCAGGTTGAGGACAGCGCGAAGGCGATCTACCAGACCTACCAGACCGCGGTATCTAGCATCGAAGGAAGATGATTGGCCGCCTTAAAACAGATACCTTTTTTAGAAGAAGTCACTAAACCGGGTTCGAATTAATTTGTCTAACGTGGAAACGGTTGACCAAAAGGCGTTCATGGAGCTGTTGGAAGCGTTCGAGTTCAACGCGAACCTTCACAACGCGAAGCTTGTTGTGAAAGCCTCAAGCGGGCAGATGGATGTCTGGGTGTACGATAACTCAGCCCACAACGTCACCTTCCAGAGGGGCGTCAGTCCAGACCTATTGAACTACTTCGACACTTACTCACCTTTCAACATCTTAAACTACATAAGCGGCGAGAAGGAAGGGAGAGATGTTCTGTCAAAGGAGTGGAGGGAATACTTCCTTACAAAGGCCATATACAAATACCTCGTCCCAGACGTCGACTTCCTTTACAGGCATTACTGCTCAAGGCTCCTAGCTAGATTCCTAGGATCCAACTTCAAGAATCTTACGTTTGCGGTTCCCAGGCTGACGGTCTTCGAGATCGAGAGAAGAGGTAAGACGGTTCAAGACGAGGAGGCGGGTGGCCTGAACAGGCGCCTCTCCATTTACGCCATGAATGAGATCAACTTTTTAAAGAACAACACCAACTTCGTGATGTTACCCAACCTCGACGCCTCATTGATCTCCGGCTTCGCTGAAAAGGCTGATGAAAGGTCCACTGCCATGTGGATCAGAAAGGAGATACAAGAGGCCATGGGCAGGGTCAAGAGTAAGACCGTAGAGTTCAGAGAGGACACCGTCGTCTTCCTCACGACAGACCCTATAAACGCCTTCACTGTTGAAGTTGAAGGGCTTACAGCCTACTACTTTGGAAAGAAGGTCAAAAACTTGAAGGTAATCGAAAACGTCGGACATAAACAGCTCTTCGAAATAATATTAGACTCCTCTGTAGTCTTTGGGGAAACGAGGCTAGACTTCTTAGCTGGCGAAGTCTTCAAATCCTATACTGTGGAAGAGTTTTCAGAGAGCCAAGCCCTACCAGGTCCAGCTTCGAACTCCATAAGAATGGTCGAAATAGAAAGTAGACGTTAAAGGAGGTCCTATTGCCAGAGGACGATATGGGCGGCATGAAAGGAGGTCTTACATCCTCAGTTGCAAAGGATAGAATAGGGGAAGCCCTGCTCGAACTCTCCCCAGACGCTATCATGGTCCTCGACTCGAATGGTAAGATCGTCGACTGTAGCGAGGGCGCGTTGGAGCTCTTCGGATATAAGTCGAAGGGAGACCTGATTGGAAGAGACTGGTTCAACCTCATATCAGATGGGTGTAGAGGAAGGGATAAAATGGATTTTAACATGCTCCAAACTCGAGTATTAAAGGATGTAGAGTACACGCTCGTCTCCAGGAGCAGAGGGGAGTTTGATGGCTTGGTGTCCGCTAAAGCCTTAAGCCTCCCATCAGGTGAAACAATAGGGTTCCTTGCCATGATCAGACCTGTCACAGGGGGTAGGGTTAAAGGAAAACCAATCTTCTATGAAGCACTAAAAAGGTTTATTGAAGGCTTAGATGACTTCGTCTTCTTATACGACCAAAAAGACGGGTACCTTTACGTAAACCGAGCCTCCGTTAAAATCACTGGGTACACTCCTGAAGAATTCTACGCAGACAGGGACCTAGGTTTCAAGATGACACACCCTGATGACCTACCCATGGCCAAGGATCATATGGCTAATCTAATAGAGGGGAAGAGGCCTTCCGAGTTCCGCCTCCGAATCCTCACTAAGAACGGTAAAGTTGTCTGGGTTGAGGAGCTGTTGTCCCCTGTCTTAGATGATAGCGGGGAAGTAATCGCGATATGGGGTATGGTGAAGGATATCACCTACCAAAAGCGGGTGGAAGAAGAGTTCAAAACGCGCTCTAAAGAGCTTGAAGACTTGGTTAGGGAGAGAACGGAGCAGCTAAGGGAGGCTGAGCATATGGCCGCGATAGGTCGATTAGCAGCGATGGTGGGGCACGATCTCCGCAACCCTCTGCAAGCGCTCCTAAACGAGGTCTATCTCGTCAAGAGCAAGTGTAGAACAGTAGCTCAGAAGATCGAAGACGGAGACGTGAAAAGGAGCATCGACGAATACTTCAACCGAATAAACGAGCAGGTTAGATACATGAACAAGATAATCTCAGACCTCCAAGACTACACTCAACCACTCAAACCTGACAAAGTGAAGACCAACCTTAGCCATCTAATACACAGCACCTTACTCACAACCAACATCCCCAGCACGGTCTCTGTAGTGGTCAACGTGCCTCCAGACCTCTACGTAGACGTGGACCCTTTGATGATGGAGAGAGTTTTTGTCAACCTCTTTCTAAACGCGGTCCAAGCTATGCCTAATGGCGGACAGCTTTCAATAAGCTCGTCTTTGGAGGGTGACGAACTACTCATCAAAGTAAGCGACACGGGCATAGGGATCCCCAAGGAGAACATGAGCGAAATCTTCAGACCGCTATTCACCACTAAATCGAAGGGACAGGGACTGGGTTTACCGATATGCAGGCGTATAGTTGAAGCTCATAAAGGGTCCATATCCTTCGGAAGTAAGGTTAACGAGGGGACGACCTTCACAATAAAGCTACCACATAAGCCTGGCTAGAAGCCGTCAAAACACATGATGCAGTAAAACCCGCTAAGCAACTCTCCCATAGGTTTTAGGAACGTCTTAAATCTTGGTTGAACCGAACCATCTTAAGTTGGGTATCAAGGTTATCATACTAGCAGGGGGTTACGCGAAGAGGCTTTGGCCTTTGACGTTCGATCGCCCAAAGTCTCTTCTAACTGTATCCGGGAAACCTATTATCGACTACATCATTGAAAAACTTGACGATGTAGGGCTTAAAGATGTAATAGTATCTACCAACAAGAAGTTCGAACCCGATTTTAAAAAGTGGCTCGATAGGAGTGGCAGGGGTAATGTACGGCTCGAGGTCGAAGAGAGTAGGAGCGAGAAAGAGAAGCTCGGTGCGATAAGAGCTCTGTCGATGCTCACCTCAAACATTCTAGACGATTGTATGGTGATCGCAGGAGATAACCTCTTCACCTCAGACCTAAAGGGCATTCTGAAAATGTTCGATGAACTCAGGTCACCAATAGTCGGGTTGTATGACGTAAAGAGCACCGATCTAGCTAGGAGCTTCGCTACCGTCAAGATAGACGATAAAAATAGGATAATCAGTTTCACGGAGAAGCCTGAGCGGCCTGAAACCACGCTCATAGGAACCTGCTTATACATATTCCCGAACAGAACCCTCTCAAGGTTGACTGAATACCTAAGTTGGAACTTGGACAAGGACGCCCCTGGAAGGTTCATAGAATGGCTGAGTAAAAGGGAGCCGGTTTACGGTTATATACTGGGTGGTAAATGGTGGGATATTGGGACGACTAGATCGTACAAGGAGGCATGTGACTTCTTTAAAGACGCATGCGAGTTCCTAAATAAAACATAGTGTCACCTATGACAGAAAGCCTAGAAGATATAGCGGAAACATCGGTAAGGGGGAGCCTCTTCCTATTCATAGGCTACTTCTCCTCGCTCGTCATCTTAGCGATAGGCTCCATCATAGTGGCTAGGCTTCTAGGACCAGACGGGTACGGCATCTTCTCTTTGGCGTTCGTCGTCCCAACGTTGATCTATGGGCTAATAGACCCAGGCGTAGGGGCTGCTCTGACGAGGTTCTGCGCGAAGTTCAAGTCGGAGAACAGAGAAGACCTTATAATACAAACCATTAAGACAGCCTTCTTGTTTAAGGCCATAGTGGCGGCCACCGCTACCCTGCTCTGTTTCACCTTCTCTGACCAGCTCGCCGGCTACATCCTGAACAGACCGGACATGGGCTACATAGTCAAAGCTTCTTCTCTCATGGTGCTCGCCCAAGCCTTCTACACCTTTCTAACGGATTCGTTTAGCGGCTTAGATAGGATGGAGGGGAACGCGTTGGTCATGGTAGTTGAAGCGGTCGCAAAGATCATCCTATCCCCGATACTGATACTGATCGGATTCGGTGTGCTAGGTGCTGTATCAGGGCATGTTCTAAGCTTCTTATTCGCGATCGCAGCTGGAGGCTTCTTCTTCATGGGAGTCTATCGTACGTTAGGAGACGGCTCAAGCCTCAACTTCCTACACAACGTAAAGGAAATGGTCTCCTACGGCTTCCCACTCTACCTCTCAGGTTTGATCGGCACGGTCTTCAACCAGCTCCAGCTCCTCATACTCGCGTTCTTCGTCTCCAACACCGAAATCGGTAACTTCAACGTGGCAGCGAGGCTTCTGACCCTAGTCAGCGTCCTAGTCTTCCCATTCGTCTCCCTATTCCCAGCGTTCTCCAAAGTGAAGCCTGGGAGTGTGGAGCTTAACAGCCTCTTCAAGATGTCTGTAAAGTACACGTCACTGCTGATCGTGCCCGCTACTGTCCTAGTCTCGGTCCTAGCTAGGGACGTAGTGTTCACGCTATATGGGAGGATCTACACCCAAGCCCCGATCTTCCTATCCCTCAGTGTTCTATCATACCTCTATGCGGGCTTAGGGTCTATTGTGATCCCACACCTACTAAATGGGACCTCGAACACGAGGTTGTCGCTGTACAGTAGCGTGATAAATTTCCTAACATTCCTCCCCCTAGCCTACATTTTAACCTCCTACTACCTTGTCGTAGGTCTTGTCATCGCTATTCTGATCTCTAACACAGTTTCATTCGCGTTCAGCCTCTGGGCTGCTGTGAGGAGGGTCGAGGTGAGTTTGGACTTTAAGTCTTCGTCTTTGATATACTTGGCTTCTATCCTCAGCGTGATCCCAGTAGTCGTCCTTTTGCCAATTACGTACTTCCCCCATAGGGCCTTCGCTTTGATAACCTTCGGTCTCCTCTTCCTCTTCCTTTACGTCACCTTGCTTCCCATCTTAGGTGTAATCAGCTTCTCCGATGTTGAAACGATTAGAGGCCTGTTCAAGAAGTTCAAGTTCATCGGATCGCTCATAGAGCCTCTGCTAGCCTACGAGTTGAAACTGCTCTATAAAGTTCATAAGTCGAATTAGGCATAGTACTTGAAGAGGGCGCGGATTGGGAGTGGGGGACTCGCCTTTTGATTTGATGGTTCAGGAAGCGATCGACGAAGCTCTCTCCATACTGGGTGATGGCGCTAAGAAGGCGATCTATTACTACGTTGAAGTCAACTACGGGCTAAGAAAGGAAGATATCCCAAAGAACCTAAAGAAGTTTCACGAAGCTCTAAAGCTTCTGTTCGGTGTAGGCACCTACGCACTAGAGCGCCACATAAGCCACTGTGTAGAGGAAAGGTTCAAAGTAAAGCTCCCAAAGGATGAAGACCTTGACCTCGCAGAGTTCGTAGACAAGGTTAAGGCGCTCCTTAAGTGACTGCGGAAGGCTTTTTTCAAATAAGACTTAATTCCAATCCAAGTCATGGTTTAAGCATGCAGGTAAAGAGCATCGAAGACCTGCTCCTCGAAGTGTATTTGAAGCTACCGTACATCGAAGGCATATCAGAAGTTAGAGGGGTAGACCGACGTGTGGCTATTAAGCTGGCTCAGAAGTACAACGCCTCAAAAACAGGCTCCGACGTCAGAGAAGTCTTTAGGACAGTGGACTCTAAGAAGCTTTTAAGGGACATCCTTAAGCTGGTTGCTCCTTTCTGCGAGAGTAAGGTGGCCAAAGACAAGGTGTTTGCGATGACTCCTTACTCCACTCCAGAAGCCTTAAGGGCTAGAGTTGATCTCATGGATCGGTTCTTCAGGTTCGCAGACTCCAACCAACCTCTCGTCAAGGAGATCAGGGAAGCGCTTAAGGGCTCCTGCATAAGTAAGGTGGAACAGGCTCTAGACCCCCTGGTGGTCGTAAGCAACGGAGAGTTGGAGCGCTCGGTAACCTCACTTGCTAGAAACCTAAGAGTTAAAGCTCTCCCGAAAAATGTGTTGGCTGAATCGCTAAAGAGGGAATGTCTGGTCATCTGCGTTGGGTTTGGCGAGGTTAAGGGCGCTGTCTCCTTACCTGAATCATTTGAATTGTTCGATGTTGTGCCTGACAGGTTCGTCGGGATTTTCGAATCATTCAAGGGGGTGATCGAAGCGTACCTTCGAGTGTTGAAGCTTCTTGGAAACAGTCAAGTAGGCGATCTGCTCAGACATGGGCAGGAAGCTGCTGAAATTTTTGGCCTTGTAGATGGTTTAAGGTTCGACCAGACAGACCCTCGCAAAGCAGTCGAAGAAGCGGAGATGAAGATTAGTGAGGGTATGGATAGGATAAGCAGGTCGGGTGGAGGCTCAGAAGAGTTTAGAAGCCTCGTGCAAGACGTCGTCGAAGGGTTGGGTCTACAGCTCGGATTAAATGAGAGAAGTTCGCAGGCTTTGGTCAAAGACGCTTTAGAGAACCCGAGGTCCCCGTTCTCATTTTCAACGTACTTGACTAAGGACCTGGTAGAGGGGTTTAGGAAGAAGGTTGCTGAAGCGTCCTATAGAGAATATAGGCGAATAGCGTTCGAGCTGTCCAAGTACGTTGGAAGCTTGGCTCTGATAGCAGAGGAGCTCTACGAACTCGACCTGACACTCGCCATCTACGAATTCTCCAAGGCCTACTTGCTGAAGTTTCCTAGGCTAATAGAGGGGGGCATAGGCTTCATCGGAGGCAAAAACATGCTCCTCCTAGAAGACGAGTTAAGAGGAGGTCCTAAGGTCCAGAAGGTAAACTACTCAATCGGCGAAACAAGCCTTGAAATATTTGGCGCAACAACCCAAAACATAGTGCTGCTGACTGGGGCGAACAGCGGCGGAAAAACAACGCTTCTGATGACGGTGGCACAGATAGCGACGATGGGTGTGTTAGGGCTGCCGGTTCCAGCTGAAGAAGCCGAAGTCTCCTTGTCGAGCATCTACCTCTATCGTAGGAGGACGGTTAAGAAGACCGGTAGCCTAGAACACGCTTTAAGGTCAACGATACCGATACTTTCAAAAAGGGAAAGGAAGCTCGTTTTGATGGATGAATTCGAAGCCTTGACAGAGCCGAAGGCGATAGCCAGGATAATGGCCGCTTTCCTCAACAACATGCCCAAGCGTAGTCTAGCGCTGTTCGTAACCCACTTGGCTGGTGACATCATACCATACCTCCGACTAGATTACAGGGTAGACGGCATCGAAGCCACGGGTGTAGACTCTGAAGGAAATCTCATCGTGAACCGGCAGCCCACGTTCAACAAGCTTGGAACGAGCTCGCCTGAGCTGATCGTCGAAAGGCTGCAGAAGGCTACAAGGAGGAAGAGCGTGGTTAAGGCGTACTCGGAGATGCTGAAGCTTCTAAGCGACCTTAGAGTAGGTAGGGTCAAGCAGCTTTAGAGTTGAGGTGCCCCCTGTTTGGCTAAGGTGCTCGTTACTGGTGGCGCGGGCTTTATAGGAAGCCGTCTTGTGGAGAGGCTTCTCAACTTAGGGTACGATGTAACCGTCGTCGACAACTTGAGCACGGGGAAGAAGCAGAACCTTAGAGAAGCTCTGCGAAACATCGACTTTATCCAAGGTGATATAAGGGATAAGGAGGTTCTAAAGAAGGCAACCAGGGGCGTTGACTACGTTGTTCACTTAGCTGCCTTGATAAGCGTAAGCGAATCCGTAAGGCTTCCCAATCTATACTTCGATGTGAACGTAAACGGCACCCTAGCGCTCTTGAACGAGTCTTCGAAGGCGGGTGTGGAGAAGTTCGTCTTCGCCTCCTCGTGCGCCGTGTACGGTAACCCTGTGAGAATACCAATCGGCGAGGATCACCCCTTAAGGCCGCTTTCTCCATACGCTGAAAGTAAGCTGGCTGCTGAACGGCATTGCAGGATGTATAGCCAAAGGAAGGCTTTGAAGACATTCATTTTAAGGCTGTTTAACGTGTATGGTCAGAGACAGGATCATAGCCAATACTCTGGAGTGATCACCCAGTTCGTTAGGAGGGTGAGCCAGAACCAGCCCCCGATAATATACGGTTCTGGGGAGCAGACTAGGGACTTCATATATGTCGACGATGTGGTTGAATACGTCGTTAGAACACTTGGCTCCGAAGCTGAAGAAACCTATAATATAGGCTCAGGGAAGCAGACGACTATAAACGAGCTCGCAGGGCTTGTCACCAAGATAATGGGTAAACCTGATCTCATCCCACTACACCTTCCCCCTAGAGAGGGGGATATCGTCCACAGTTTGGCTGACATATCGAAGGCTAAGGCGATCTTAGGTTATACACCTCAGACACCGCTAGGAGAAGGCTTGAAGGAGGCTATTAACGCTGAGCCGTAAAAGCCTCTTTGAAGGCGGTAAACATTTATATTAGATGAAAGTTAGTTGAGCATTAATGTCTAAGCTTTCAGCAGGCGCGTTCGCGCTTCTAGAGGAGTTGATGTTCACGCATCAAGCTGTGTCAGAGGATAGAGCGATTCTTAAGGATAAGGTCTTTAAGAGCCTAAAGAGCCTCCCTGTTTTGAAGGAGATGAATTACGTCGTAGAGCTTGATGACGGGAGAATATATGTTACTAGGCAGGGAGTTCAAACAATATTAGCCCATTTTAGCTGAGTAGAATAGTGCAATAGGATGGACGCGCTTGTAACTGGTGGTGCAGGTTTTATCGGAAGCCATCTCGTCGAGGCTCTGATCTCTAAAGGTTACAAGGTCCTGGTGCTAGACAACTTGAAAGAGGGAAGGTTAGAGAACTTGAGAAGCTGTTTAAGCAAGGGTTCACTCGAATTCGTCAAAGCGGACCTGCTGGACGAGAGGAAAGTGCTCGAGGCGGTTAAAGGGAAGGAGGTCGTCTGGCATCTCGCAGCTAACCCAGAAGTTAGGTCGAGCGCGGTAGACCCAAGGGCCCACTTCAGGGAAAACATCCAATCCACCTTCAACCTCTTAGAAGCACTCAGGAAGGGAGGGTGTGTAAAGAAGTTCGGGTTCACCTCTACGTCAACCGTCTACGGTGAAGCCAGCCAGGTCCCAACCGCAGAGTGGTACGCGCCTCTTGACCCAATATCGATGTATGGTGCAAGTAAGCTCGCCTGTGAAGCCCTGATATCCGCGTTCTCCCACACGTACGGGTTCGACGCGGTGCATTTTCGCCTAGCCAACATCGTTGGGCCAAGGAGCAGGCATGGCGTGATATACGATTTCATAAGCAAGCTCAAACAGAACCCCTACGAGCTGGAGGTCCTCGGTGATGGGTCGCAGAAGAAGTCATATCTCTATGTGAAGGACTGCATTGAAGCGATGCTTCTCGGGTTTGAGCGGTCAAGGGGGCGCGTTGACTTCTTCAATGTAGGCTCAGAGGATCAGATTGATGTTGAGGCCATTGCTAAAATAGTCATCGGAAAGATGGGTTTGAAGAATGTAGTGGTGAAGTTTACGGGTGGTGTTGATGGTGGGAGAGGCTGGGTTGGCGACGTTAAAGTTATGTTGCTCGATATTGGTAAGTTAAAGTCCCTCGGTTGGAGGCCTACTTTTAACAGCTATCAAACAGTTGAGCGCGCTACAGAAGACATGGTCGAGGAGCTATCTAGTGATAGTCAATAGTCTTGCTAAGACCGAATGTAACCTTTGCGAACCCTAGATCCGAATTTATCATATGTGCCATATATGTTCTAGATGGCCTTTAAAGGAGGGTGGTAGCTGAAACCTAGTCTTAAAAGTCTAAACGCAGCCTAAATCCTACGCTTTAGTGTATGGATAGGTTTACCTATCGCATCCTCTGCTGCCTCCATAAGCGCCTCTGAAAGTGTTGGGTGGGGGTGCATAGTTGAAGCCACCACCTCCACACTTATACCTGACTCAATGGCTAAAGCAAGCTCAGAAATTAGCTCAGAGACCTTTGGGCCTATCATCTGTGCGCCGATAACCTTCCCCGTCTCCTTGTTCGCAACGATTTTAACATAGCCCTCAGCTGAGCTCTCCGTCAAAGCCCTTGCTGATGCGGTGAAAGGGAACCTCCCAACTAGCACCTGGTATCCAGCCTTCTTCGCCTCCTCCTCTGTTAAGCCTGTAAAGGCGATTTCAGGGCTTGAGTAGACCACGCTCGGAACCGCTTTATAATCGTACATTTTTTCAACTCCTGCTATCGACTCGGCCGCGATCAGTCCCTGTTTGAAAGCTTTGTGCGCTAGGTATGGCGCGCCAACAACGTCTCCTACAGCGTAGATGCTAGGCAGATTTGTCCTCATCCTCCCATCGGTTATAACATGCCCCCTCGAATCTAACTGTACACCTATCTCCTTTAGCCCAATGTTTGAATTCGGTCTTCTACCGACAGCTACGAGAACTTTGTCTACAATAATCCTTATTTCTCCGTCAGGCTTCTTTATGGTCGCCTCGACCTCGTTGTTCGAGATCTTATAGTCTGAGACAATGGACTTGGTGTGGATCTTCACACCTAGCTTGCTGAAGAAGCGTGTGGCGTATCTAACAATTTCAGGGTCAAAGCCCGGGAGTATCTGATCCATCATCTCCACCACCGTCACTTGGACGCCGAGTTTCGCCATAGCCACTCCAAACTCAACCCCGATCACCCCTCCACCTATAATCAAAATGCTGTTCGGTAGCTTGTCCAATTGGAGAATGTCCTTTGAAGAAATGATGTGCTTTCCATCGTAGGGCATCGTAGGAAGTTGTGTTGGTGACGAGCCTGTTGCGATGACGATCCTCTCTGCATCAAGAACCTCGCTCTGACCGTTACCCTTTACCTCAACTTGAGTTGGAGTTCTAATGTAAGCGTCGCCCTCTATCACGTCAACACCGTTCCCCCTGCATAAATAACCTACTCCTTCCCTAACCCTTGAAACCACCTTCTCCTTCCACAGTTTGAAGGCGTTGAAGTCGTACTTGCCATCAACGATCACACCTACCTCTGACCCGCTTTTCATGTTCCAGTAGGTGTTCACAGATTCTATGAACGATTTTGTCGGTATACATCCGTAGTTCGTGCACTCCCCGCCAAGGAGATGCTTCTCAACGATAGCTGTCTTCACGCCTAGCTGACTTAATCTAATAGCTGAAACATAGCCTCCTGGCCCACCGCCGATGACGATAACCTTGTAACTCATAGTGGGTTGCGAAGGCCTTTCCTCTAAATAAATATTATTTGCCCATTTAGCTCCGTTGGCTAAGCGCTCAGCCAACCCTTTATTATGTAAATGTAGGTTACATACTGGGCTTTAGCCGCCCTCTTGCTCCCTGTACTCAGGTATATCCACAAGGACTTTGGCACGCCTAAGAAGATGTACATGAGCACGGTCGGCAGCTTGAGAAAGCCTAGTTTCCTCGCCGCCCTTCCGAAGGTAAAGTAGTCCTTAGGCCTCTCCCTAGCGTGTGCGTGATGGTAGCAGTAAGGTTTTGGGACAGAAAGCCACCTATAACCCATTTTTTCTACGTGCATTCTTATGTAATGGTCCTCTAGCACGTGGAGGTCCTGTGGGATTACTATTCCCTCAACAGCCTTCGTCCTCACGATCGTGTCATGGGTAAGCCCTCTCTTCCTCCCAGCTTTCACCGCGATCCAAAGCTCATCCTTCCCATACAGCCTCCCCATCGCACTGTACCTAGCAAGGTCTGAAGCAGACCTTTGGAGAGCCGCTCCCCAGACCGCACCGACCCTAGGGTCCTTCAGGTAGGGTTTCACGTATTCAAACCAGTTATCACATAGTATGATGTCGCTGTCTAGGAAGACAAACCAGTCCGTCTGCACTGCTTCGATGCCAAGTTGCCTAGAGGTCGCCCTATTTCCTCTGGTATCCATGATGACTTTAACCCTTGGGTACTGCTTAAGCAGTTCGAGTGTGCCATCTGTGCTTCCTCCGTCAACGGCTATCATGCTATGCACTGGGATATTCTTGTATATTGAATCGAGACACTCCTTTAAACAAGGTTTCAGACTATTCTTCGTTAGGATTATTGTGTCTACAGACGTTGGTGCTAGCATCATTTTGAAGTGACGTTTTAACAGTATTTTAACCTTTAAGATACGCCATACGATTCGCAATAAGCTTATAACATAATAAAGGATGAATACTTGGGTAGATAATTGAAGGTTTCGGTACTCATAATCTCCTATAAAAGAGCAAGGTATCTTAGGAACGCGTTAGACTCGCTTTGCCGACAGACAGTACAACCAGATGAAGTGATCGTCGTATTAAAACCTTCGAACGACGGAAGCGAAGACGTGGTTAACGAGTTTACCCGTAAACTTAACCTTAACCTGCTGATACAACAAGGAGTAGGCCCGATCAATGCTTACTCACAGGGGATAAAGCACGCTTCAGGTGATGTCTTACTGTTCCTTGACGATGACGCTATCGCTGAAACGGATTGGATTTCAAAGTACATCCATATGTTCGATGAAAACGTGAAGGTGGGGGGAATTACAGGGCTAAGTTTAAAGGCTGAAGTGGACGGAAATGATATTGTTTTTAAAGAAGAACAATTTTGGGAAGAAACCTATGTTGAAGGCTTTCACAGGCGCCCTCTCGAAATCCTCGATGGATATGGTGAGTACTTCTCAACTTCTGGTCTAAGTGGTGCTTCTAGGAAACTTCTTGAATCAAACAAAGATGTGATGAAATCGATCTTTTTTGCTGGTCTTAACATGGGGTTTAGAAGTTTTTTAATCAAAGATTTTCCATTAGAGATTTTATATAAAGGGTCTAGGAGAGCTTTCTGGTTTGAAAATCATTTAGCATTAAATGTGGTGATCAGAGGGTATGATGCTGTAAAGGTTAGAAGGAGAGCTATTACGCCTGTCGTTTACCACACAACACAAATCAACTCATTAACTAGATCAAAGGGGTTTAGCCACGAATTCTGGGTAAGCTACGATAGGGCAATCAACTTCTGGAGAATAAAGATGTATGGGTTAAAATGTAGCTTTCCAAAGTACATCCTAGGGCAGATTATAATATCACGCAAAAGGTTTCTACCAAGGTTCACGGCCTTCTTGTACACCTTATTCTTGGGCTTCTATTACTATCTAAGGTACAAGGATGAAGTTAGAGCATCCCTCAGTTGATGGGGAGGTCTTTGAAGTAGTTAAAAAATTGGGTGGAGCGTTTACACGTTGTTGTCGTAGTATTTCCCCCAATGGTCGTTAACCGGCCTGAATTTGAAGCCGTAGCTTATTATCCCGCTCTGCTCCTGCTCGAAGAGTTTCCTGAAGCATGCTTCAACCTCCATCCCAACCTTCAGCTCCTTGTGGTCGATGTCGACGACCTGGGATAGTACCATCGGCCCCTCCTCCAGCTGCACTAGTGCGACCACCGCGGGTGTGAACTGTTCGAACATCTTCGGTGCTGAGTGTATCACCGTATAGCTGTAGACCTTCCCCCTTCCAGAGAACTCCATCTGAACTAATTTCCCCTTTCTCCTGCATTTTGGGCATACCTTCGTCGTAGGGAAGAACGTTGCCCCACAGGTCTCACATCTTGACCCTAGAAGCCTATACCTCTCCCTCATCCTTCTCCAATGCGCTGGTGGTGCTGTCGCGCTCAACCTAAGCCCCCCTCCTAGAAAGTATGGTTACGACCGCTGTCGCACCTGTTCCTCCGATGTTATGTGCGAGGCCAACCTCTGCACCGCTAACCTGTCTACCCTTATCAGCCTCTCCCCTTAGCTGCTTAACCAACTCCGCGATCTGTTTCACACCGGTTGCCCCTACAGGATGCCCAGCTGCCTTCAACCCTCCGTCGGTGTTGACAGGGATCTCTCCTCCAATGTAGGTCTGTCCCTCTTCGACCAGCTTCTGCGCTTCCCCCTTCTTGCAGAATCCTAGGTCCTCTATCGCTAAGAGCTCTGCTATGCTGAAGCAGTCGTGGACCTCCACTAAGTCGACATCTTTTCTCTCCATGTGAGCGAGTTGGAACGCTTTGTTAGCCGCGTTTACAGTTGCATCTAAGGTGCATAGGTCTCTTCTCTTTAGAAGACTCAGCGTATCTGAAGCCATGGCGCTTGCTTCTACGACAATCGGCGTGTCGGTGTACTTTTTCGCTATCTCCAGTGGCGCGAGTATGGCTACTGCTGCGCCATCAGATATGGGGCTGCAATCATACTTTCGAAGCGGGTCTGCCACTAAAGGAGATGCGAGCGCCTCCTCGACTGTTATCCTGTTTCTGAAATGAGCCAGCGGGTTCAAGCTCCCATAGTAATGGTTCTTTACCGCGATCTTAGCTAAGGTCTCAGGCTTCAAGCCGTATTCGTGCATATACCTTGTAGCGATTAAGGCATACAACCCAGGGAAGGTCGCTCCAAAGTACGCCTCCCACTCGAAGTCCATAGCCCCTGCGAGGACGCTGGTCGCCTGCTCAGGCTCAACATCGGTCATCTTCTCAACCCCTCCTACCGCGACGATGTCGTATAGCCCTGAAGCAACTGCCAAATATCCCTGAGAGAATGCTACTCCCCCTGATGCGCAAGCCGCCTCCACCCTAAGGGATGGGATAGGGTTGAGACCTAGAAAGTCTGCAACAAGTGCCCCTATGTGTTCTTGGCCTACGAACATCCCGCCTGACATATTACCTACAACAAGGTACTCTATGTCCTTCCCGCTGATTCCAGCCTCCTCCACCGCTTTGACCCCTGCCTCCCAAGCTAGGTCCTTAATCCCTTTGTCCCAGTGTTCCCCACATTTTGTTGTAACAGCGGATATTATTGCTACCTCTCTCTTCTTGAGCATCTACCTTTATCACTCTCTGAACAGTCTCCTATTCTTGGCGTATAGGGAATAGTTTAGGTAGCTCTTCGTTTCGATGTAGTACTGCACCGGGGGTGCGAGTCTCCTCCTCTCCTCTATCTGGTCTGTCACGGTTATGCTGAATGAATCTGAGCCAGCTCCTGAACCATACGATGTCATCAGTACTCTCTCCCCAGGCTTAGCCCTATCTAGAACCGCTGCTAACCCTAGTAAGGAGGAGCCAGAGTATGTGTTCCCTATCTTTTGAACAATTAAACTTGGGGCGACCTGTTTAGCATCAAATCCCAAGATGCTCGCGGCCTTCAAAGGGAACTTCCCGTTAGGCATGTGAAAGACCACGTAAGTGTAGTCACTAGGTTTTGTTCCAAGCTTCTCCATCAAGCTCTTGCTGCATTTAACGATCTGCTCAAAGTACGCAGGCTCACCTGTAAACCTCCCAGCGTGCTTCGGGTACAGGGATCCCTCCCTCCGCCAAAAGTCGGGGACATCCTGCGTGTATGAACAGGTTCCCTCTATCTCCGCTAGGACCCCATCGCCTCCTATGATGTATGCCGCACCACCTGCTGCCGCAGTATATTCGAGTGCATCTCCTGGCGCGCTTTGTGCTGTGTCAGCTCCTATCGACATACCATACTTCATATACCCTCCTCTTACGAGGCCGAGGCATGCCTGTATTCCTGCTGTAGCGGCCTTGCACGCGAACTCGGTGTCTGCTGCTGTAACATAGGGTGTTAAGCCCAAAGCTTCTGCGACCGTCACCGCTGTTGGTTTAACAGCGTAAGGGTGTGACTCGGAACCAACGTATACTGCACTTATCTCAGAAGGCTTGACCCCGTTAGCTCTCTTCATAGCATTTCTCGCTGCCTCTACTGCTATGGTAGCGGTGTCCTCGTCCATTGAAGGAACGGACTTCTCCTGTACGCCAATTCCATTTGTTATTGTCTGCGCGTCCTGCCCCCAAACCTCAGCGATGTTCTCTGCCTTGATCCTCCACTTGGGGATGTACGCGCCATATCCAACTATACCAACCTTCATCATTTCGACCCCAATTTTGTTAAACTAGGCACGCAAAGGATTGACTATTTAAGACTTCTATCTTATGTATATTGTTAGGTAAAAGTCTAACATTCTAGGCCTTACCGATCCCTTTAGCCTTATAGTCGATTACGTGGGTCGTTAACGAGATAGGTCGCAAAAGCTTTTATACAGAACTTTCAACTTTCAAAGTATGAAGATTAAAGGTCATATTTTTAGAGCATACGACATTCGGGGAATATACGGCGTCGACCTCGACGAAGAAGTTGCTGGGCTCGTTGGAAAGGCTTTGGGCGTGTACCTCGGTGGTGTAGGGAAGAAGGTTGCAGTAGGTTATGATGTACGGACAAGCAGCAGGTCTTTGAAGGATGCCCTAATAAACGGTCTACTTGATGTTGGTGTTGACGTATACGATGTCGGGCTTGTCCCAACACCCACTGTCTACTTCACGATCTCCCACTATAAACTTGATGGCGGTGCTATAGTCAGCGCGAGCCATAACCCTCCGGAATGGAATGGCTTCAAGCTGTGCAGGGAGAGGTCTATGCTATGCGGTTGGGGTTTAGGGCTTGAGAAGATAAAGGAGATCGCGGAGAAGGGGCGGTTCGACGAGGTCCCAAGAGGTAAGGTTGAAGACTGGGGTGACAAAGTCTTTAAGGAGTACCAAGATTTCGTGTTAAGCAAGGTGAAGATAAGCAAAAGGCTACGCGTCCTAGCCGACATGGGGAATGGTTCATGCTCAAGGTTCGCTGACAAGATACTTGAAAGAGCAGGTTTAGAAGTTGAAGCCGTAAACAACTACCACGATGGCACCTTCCCATCACGTTCCCCTGAGCCGACAGAAGCATCGTTGAAGCATTTGAAAGAGCCTGCTACAAGCGGGAAATACGACTTTATAGTGGCTTACGATGGAGACGGGGATAGAGCTGTCTTCTTAGACGACAAGGGGAGGACAGTTGAAGGGGATAAGATGCTCGCGATCTTTGTGAGACATTTTGTAAAGTCGCCAGGGGAGAAGATAGTCTACGAAGTGAGCTGCTCAAAGCTCGTCGACGACGTCATCCGAGAGAAGGGTGCGAAGACGGTTATGTCTAAGGTTGGGCACACCTTCGTCCTCGAGAGGATGGTCAACGAAAACGCCTTGATGGGTGGGGAAATATCTAGCCACCTGTACTTCAGGGAAACCTACGGCGCAGACGAGGCAATATTTGCCACATTAAAGGTCGCTCAGCTGCTCTCCGAAACCGGCGTTAAATTTTCTAGCTTGGTCGACGCGCTTCCAAAGTATTTCACGAAAAGGAAGGTCTTCACGGTGCCAGAGGAGGTTAAGTTCGCTACGATAGAGAAGCTTGAGTCGAAGCTGGCTGACCAGGGGTATAAGGCGACGACATTGGATGGGGTGAGGGTGGACCTAGATAACGGTTGGTTCATAATCAGAGCCTCCAACACGCTTCCACAGATAAAGGCTACAACTGAAGCGAGGGATCAGCAGACGCTGGAACAGCTTGAAAACTTCGTCGTAAAGGTGATAACTGAAACTGTAAACGAGGTCAGAGGCCGTCCGAAGGACGAGCCCGTCCCATACAAGAATGTGAACGCCGCATGAGATATCGCCTGATGGACATCCTCATCTGCCCGGTATGTAAAAACTATCCTTTAGAGCTACATGTTTTCGAAGTTGCGGAGCTGAAGCACGCTGAGCCTCCGAAGGAAGCATGCAGCCAGTTCTGCTCTTACAAGAATATTAACCCTCAAAGCGTCGACAAGGAGGGCCTACTTAAAGACTGCGAAAGATGTGTGAAGATCAAGATAAAGTACGGTTTGATAGTGTGCAATAAATGTGGTAGATGGTACCCTATAACAGACGAAATCCCTGTCATGCTAGGTGATAGCCAAAGGAATCCGAGAGACGATCTAAACTTCTTAAAGCTCTTCGAGAAACAGGTTCCAACGGAGATACTCTATAAAGGTAAACCCACCCATCTATAGCAGGAGCGCTCACAACCGGTTTCCGCTAAAACGTCACTGAACTCGTAGGTTATCGTGATCTACGATTATCTAATTTTTAAGATTTAAAATAAAATTTATATACAGATAGGAATTGAATATTAATAAAGAAGGAGTTAAAAGTAGATGAGGAATATAAGATTTAGAATGTATTCAATTTCTGTAAATAAATGCCTAACGTTTGGGGAGATTTCTCCAAACTGGGCGCGTTTTCAAGCTTTCTTCAAGCTTTCGATGTCAGAGGCATCGGTAGTCCATTGAAAGTTGGTGTCTACAATGGACCATCAGCAGTTCAAACAATTCGTAAGATCCTCTGTAGAGTCTTCTCTCTCGCTCCTAGGTGAGAACTCTAAGAAAGCGATAATAATCCACTTCATGAAAAACTATAACCTAAAGACATTTGACGATGTTTCCGAGTTTCCAAGCGAGTTCGAAACCTTCTTAGGCGCACTATTCGGGTACGGGTCAAGCGTCCTAATGCGAGCAATTATCAGAGACATGTTCGAGAAGCTCGATATAGAAGTATCCACTATGGATATGAACTTCTCTGACGCTGTAAGAGAGCTCAAAAAGATGCTTATGCCAGAAGCCTCTAACACCCTCTAATAGCCTACTTTCTCCTCGGTATAAGCCCAGCCTCCTTCAACTTGTCAAGCTTCACCCTCGAAGTTAAGATCATCCTATGCGCGTTCTCCAGCTCTTCGCTTCTAGACACCTCCCTTCTAGCTAGGCCCTCAACTGATGCTTGATGCGCTACAGCGGCTGCTTCTCTCGGATAGACTTCCCAATCGTCCATCGTAGGCACTATGTAGTTAGGGGATAAACCTCTCTCCTCAGCCATCCTAGCTATCTCATTCGCTGAAGCGAGGCACATTCCATCCGAAATCCCCCTTGACCTCACATCCAAGGCCCCCCTAAACATCCCAGGAAAGACCAGTGAATTGTTCAACTGGTTCGGGAAGTCGCTTCTAGCTGTAGCGACAACGTAGGCCCCTCCCTCCTTCGCTTCAGAAGGCCAAATTTCTGGGACGGGGTTGGCGCAGGAGAACACGATCGCCTTATCATTCATGGCTTTTATCCACTCCTTTTTGATTATCCCAGGGCCTGGTCTAGACATCGCGATGCAGACATCGGCGCCCTCTAGCGCTTCAGCTATCCCTCCCTCTTTGCCTTCAGAGTTGGTCTTCAAGCAAAGCTGCCACTTGTATGAATTACTCTCTCTGAGGTCTTCCCTTGAAGTGTTTAGTATTCCCTTGCTGTCGACCATGATGACCCTCTTCTCGTCAACCCCAGCTGCAGTAATTAACCTCTCGACGCTGTAGTTTGCCGCACCTGTCCCTATCATAGAGACCTTAACTTCATTGATCTTCTTGTTCACGATCTTAAGAGCGTTGATGAGTCCTGCGCAAACCACTGTTGCTGTACCCTGCTGGTCGTCGTGCCATACAGGTATAGTGAGATCCTTTCTCAACCTATCCAGTATTGAGAAGCATTTAGGAGATTCGATGTCTTCTAGGTTTATCCCCCCAAAGGAAGGCTCTAAGACTTTAACCATTTCAACTATCTTGTCTTCGTCTCTGGTGTTTAGGCAGATCGGTATAGCGTCAACCCCACCGAGGTATTTGAAGATAAGTGCCTTTCCCTCCATAACTGGTAGGGCTGCCTCAGGGCCGATGTTACCTAATCCGAGGACTCTTGTGCCATCGGATACGACCGCTATGGTGTTCCATCTTAGAGTTAGGTCGAAGACTCTGTCTTTATCCTCAACTATCTTGTTGCACACAGCTGCTACCCCGGGGGTGTACCAAATCGAAAAGTCTTCTAAGCTCTGAACCCAGCATTTGGGGATGACCTCTATCTTCCCACGGTAATAGCTGTGCTGTTCAACTGCGAACTCTTTTAGCTGTTTATCTCTATCCGCGCTCAAAATAAGTCTAAAGTATGCGGTATAACGCCATTAATATGTCTTTAAAATAGATTTTATGAAGGTGAAAGGTTAAAACCCAAGTCGGAGAAATGAGTAGATGGGGTAGTATGAAGATTAAAGTGTTTAACCCGCTATCAGAAAAGCTGGGTTTTAAAGAGAAGGAGGTCCACTTGGTTGCCCCAATAAAGGTCAAAGATATAGAAGTGCTTTCCGAAGTTAGACTTGAAGACTACTTGATATCGAAGAATAAGAGGGAAATTATCACGTCAGAGGCGGAGGTAAGCGAGCAAGATGAGATCTGGATCCTCCCAATCGTAGACGGTGGGTGACCAAATTGGAAGTAAATCTCTATGGATATGCAGGTAAGATATTAGAAGCTAACCTAGAAGATGAAAGCTTCAAGTCAACCCCCCTGAATAAAAGGTGGGTTGAACTCTACGTAGGCGGAGGTGGATATGCGACCAGAATACTATACGACCTCATAGACAACACTACAGACCCTCTCTCGCCAGAGAATCCATTAATAGTTATGACAGGGCCTTTCACGGGTTTAGCAGCAATCTCGCCTAAGACGCTCATTGTAGCAAGATCCCCTCTTACCGGCTTCTTGGCTAAGTCCGCGTCGAGCGGCTCGTTTGGAACGGTTTTGAAAAGGTCTGGGTACGATGGCATTGTAGTGAAGGGTAGAGCGAAAAAACCTGTCCTTATATCAATAGTTGATAACGAACCTCAAATATACAACGCTAGATCGCTTTGGGGGAAAGGGGTATTTGAAGCTTCAAAGCTGATAAAGGAGGAGTTAAAGGACCCAAAGATCAGGGTTGCTATGATCGGCCCCGCTGGGGAAAACCTTGTGAAGATATCCTCTATTATCACAGATGAGAGACGGGCCTTTGGCAGGACTGGTGTAGGAGCAATCATGGGCTCTAAGAACCTAAAGGGCATAGCTGTTTCAGGAAGCCTAAAGACACCCGTGTCAGATGAGAAGAAGCTCATCGAGTTAAATAAAAAACACCTCTCCGTCGCGCCAACCACTTCCAGAGGTGGTGGGCTGAAGGCTTATGGAACCGGTGGAGGGATCATCTCTGGAGCGCAGGGCGGTAACCTTCCAATCAAGAATTGGACACTTGGTGTTTGGGAAGGCGCTGAGAAGATAACGACTCAGACCTTTATGGAAAAATACAAACTAGGTTCTGGGATGAAGGTATGTGGGGAAAGCGTCATCTGCTCCATTCAATGTGAAAGGGCAATAGAGATGGATGACCTGAGGTATGGGCGTTCTAAAGGAAAGGGACCGGAGTATGAAACTCTCGCAGCCCTGGGCTCTATGAACCTTGTGGACGCTATTGAAGGAATAATTTACGCGAACGACCTCTGCGATGACTTGGGGCTCGACACGATCTCCACAGGGGTGGTGATTTCCTGGGCTATGGAGGCGTATGAGAAGGGCGTGTTGAAAGCTTCTGATATAGGTTTTCCATTAAAGTGGGGTGATGTGGAATCATTGACCAAGCTTATTAGGATGATCGCCTACAGAAAAGGGTTTGGTGCTACTCTATCGGAAGGGGTCAAGGCGTCTTCTACGAAGATAGGTGAAGGAAGCGAAGGGTTTGCAGTTCATGTGAAAGGGCTTGAAGTTCCTATGCATAACCCTCGACTCTATAACACCATGGGCGTGCTCTACGCTGTCTCAAACATAGGTGCCTCCCACCTACAAGGTATGGGCGTTCTAGTTGAGAGAGGTCTCCTCCTGCCTGAATACGGGATAGACGCTGTACCAAAAGATACAGCGTCGAAGACCAAGACTGTGTTGATCCAGCAGAGCCTTTGCGCCTTCGTAGACTCAGCTGGTTTATGTAAGTTCGGGGTATTCGGCGTAATAGACTTCAACCACATCGCTGAAACATTCAACGCTATTACAGGGAGGAGCGAAGACAAGGACTCCATACTTAAAATTGGGGATAGGATATGGTATCTCGAAAGGATGCTGGATGGTAAGTTAGGTCTCAAAGCCGAGGATGACAGGCTACCAGACAGGTTCGTAAAGGAAGCTGTGAAGGAAGGGCCAGCAGCAGGCCTTGTCTGCCCTATCGACGACCTGCTACCCGAATTCTACAAGGCAAGAGAACTTGACCCGGTCTCTGGGCAACCAAGTGCTCGGAAGTTAAAAGAGCTTGAACTAGACATATAGAGCCGTGAATGTGAATCTAGCTACCAGTACTGAAGGCTCTCTTCAAGGATCTGTTCTAGAAGCCGTTTACTCACTGTTATCGGGCTAAGTGCTAGAAGTCTCTGCTGGATCAGCGCCTTCTCAGCGAGGTTGGGGACATCCGACCTATTAAATCCCAACTCCTTTATCCCATTAGGCATTCTCAGCGCCCTCATCAATTCGACAACGAACTCTGAAGCCTTCAACGCCCCCTCATACGCGGTCAAACCCTCTGTTTCCCCTAGAAGACCTGCAACCTCAGCACATCTGTCTTTAAGGTAGGGTGCGAAGACCTTTAGAGTGGCAGGGCCTGTGATCGCAACAGCTAGCCCGTGGGGGATCTTAGACCCCTTCTCCAAGGCCTCTCCTCCTATTGGATACGATAACGCGTGTGGAATATGTACGCCAGCGTTTCCAAAGGCTAACCCTGCAATAGACGCTGCGAGGTGCATGTTCGCCCTCGCCTCTAAGTTGTTACCGTTGGAGTATGCTGAAAGAAGGTTCTCCCCTATCACTTCGATGGCTCTCTCAGCTAATACGTCGCTTATAGGGTTTGATCCTTGGTATACTGGTCTAGCTTCAAGGCTTTTAGGTTTGGGTCTTATCCCATATGGTATGGCTGTGTAAGCCTCGATTGCATGCATAAGCGCGTCCATCCCAGTGTTCGCTGTTACCGAAGGAGGCATCGAAAGCGTTACTTGAGGGTCTAGTAATGCAAGCGTCGGCATTAAGTACTTGCTGGATAAACCAAACTTGACCTTCTTATCTTGGAAGGTCACTATGGCTACCCCAGTCGTTTCACTGCCTGTACCAGAAGTCGTCGGAATCGCGATTAAAGGCTTTAATGGGCCAGGTATCTTCACACCTCTCCCTATCGGTGGTGAAAAATAATCATAGAAGTCTGCTGGAAAGGATGTATACAGATTTATTATCTTCGCTGTGTCAAGAGCACTTCCACCACCAAGGCCTACTATGAAATCATGTCCTCTCTCCTTCGCATATTCTATCCCATTTTTGATGGAGCCTTCCGATGGCTCAGGTTCTACGTTATCCCAGACTTCAACTTCAATGCTTCTCTCTTCTATGTATGCCTTGGCCTGTTCAACGACCTTAGTCTTTTCCACTAACTGTTTGTCGGTAACAATAAGCCCATTTCTAACGTTTAAAGTAGAAAGGTCATAGCCTATCTCGGACAAAACGCCGACCCCAAACTTTAACGGCACCGTCCTAAAACTGAAGACAGGGTCTATAGGTAGGTCGAGAAAAGTCATTCAAACATCAAATATTAATAGTAGAGGCATTGTTTAAAAGTCTTTTCCAGAATCAAATCTTATATACTCTAGATGTTAACTAACTCTGAACCTAGTATGGTAGATGCCTGTGTTTTGATAAGGACCGAGAAAGGTAAGTTTGTAGATGTAATCGAAAAGATCAAGTGCCTAGAGAAAATCGTCGACGTATACCCTGTTCTAGGAAGGTACGATGTCGTCGTACACTTGTCAGCAACTGATAGCAAAGAACTTGGAAGGACTGTTACAAAGATAAGCAACATGGCTGGCGTCATATTCACAGAATCCTTAGTAGAGGTTGAGAAGTAATGGTGAAGGCTTGTCTACTTATCAAAGCTGTACCACCTAAGTGCGATAACCTTCTAAGTGAAATCTCACAGGTAAGAGGTGTGAAGAAAACCTTTCTAGTCTATGGCAGAGCTGATTTGGTGGTCTTTATGGAAGCGATCGACTTCGACGGCATATTAGATATAATTGCAAGGATACATCTAATGGATGGTGTCAGAAGCACGGAAACCCTAATAGAAGCTTGG
>Ga0315298_1002469_pt1 | contig 31287 bp, 37 predicted proteins | sample WHS_1_MG_FD_203077 | JGI IMG/M metagenome (GOLD analysis project Ga0315298, IMG submission 203077) | Extremophilic microbial mat communities from Washburn Hot Springs, YNP, Wyoming, USA - WHS_1_MG | ecosystem: Environmental > Aquatic > Thermal springs > Hot (42-90C) | place: USA: Wyoming... | reverse complement strand
TTTTCTTAAAAGCCAGCTTAGCATAGTCTATTTCGGTGAAAAAGCATGAAAAACACGAGAAAAACAATATTGGCTTTAAGTCTAGCCCTTCTGCTGGCCGCACCAGTTTTGGCTGCCGTAACCTCCACAGCGAACGCCGACGACTCTGTAGAGAACGTTCAAAGCCTACCCGTCACGGAAGAAGAATGCTGGAGAAATGTGTGGTACAAGTTCGAGTCACCTCTGATAACGCTGATTTTCCCGGCGAGGGGCACAAAGCCCATGTTTCTATGGTGGTACACAAACGATAACAGCACAATATATGTAGTCAAGTTCCAAGGAGTGATCGAATACCTAACAATTGACAAACCATACTATAGGCATAGGTTCCACGCAGACGACGCCACAATAAACGCAACCCTATGGAAAGAACGTATTGAACCAAAACTGTACCAGAAAGGTACTCAATTTGGAAAAAACTGGTATATGGGCAGAGTTGAAGAATTCAAAGGGCTTTTGTCAGGTCTGCATAGGGCTTACTTGCCATTCAGTGCATGCAACTGGACGCTGACCGGACCAGAATATGTTGAAGGGAAAGGCTACTGGTCCTTCAACTTCACCTTAACCACAGTTCACGGCCATCCAAACTTGAAGTTCGCGGAAAACAATATTGAAATAAGATGCAGATTCTACAACACCACAACCACGGAGACACCGGATACAGATAGCCCGGATTACAATTATACTGTTGCTGCTGGACAGTTGAAGTTCGACTTCGTTGTAAAGCGTTGGGAATGGAACATAGATAAAATCAACGGTTTCCTCAGAAAATGGGGTCTTGAGGTGCCAGAAAGCAAAACAGGTTTAGCGTTATGGGTCAATATGGCATCCATTAAGCTCGAAGACTTTTCATGCGCCGAGAACGAAGTTCAACACGAAGCACAAGTTAGAATTGAAAACAGGTCTCAAATGCGGGAGGCAATAATTAACGGCGATCGCTACGCCGTGGATAAGAACGAAACAAGCCAGGATGAGAACCCAGTGCAAGCCACGCTTCAGCTTAAGGAAAGGTTTAGGGAACGCGTAAGAATTCACTTTGCCCGCGGGGAAAAAAATGTTCCCGTAGGCTTCTTGGAGTTTGTGCCATGGGCAAGGCTTCTAAATCCAAACGGAACAACCCACGAGTTTGTAAATGTGACAGCATCTTACATTGCAGCGGGCGGACACCTCAGACTGTTCATTTGCTACCCATACTTTGGAAACTACACGCTTGAGCATGACCCGACGATAGGTCTGGCGTCAGCCCCAACAATCCCAGAACTGATAACCACCAAACTGCTGTGGATTTTAATCGGCGCCACCGCAGTCATCGGTGTGGCTGTTGCCGCTGTTAAGTTGCTTAAAAAGCCAGTAAACATTTTAACCGTCAAATAACTTACCTCCTCCCCTCTTTTTGTTTGGCATATTCTGTTTTTAGGGGTAAAGTTTATATTGTATATTACTACGTAATATTTTGGATCCAAATGAAGAAAGAGGAAGAAATCCGCTGGCAGATTGTGAAAGCCATGCTTGAAGAGTTTCCAGAATTAAGGGAAAAGGTAAGGGAGTACGTGGAAAAGCATTACGAATCGAAGGGTTCAGTCTCAAAGCTCGGATTTTAGGTTTGGTTCTTCTTTAACAGGTGGGTTGGCGGGACTTTAACGTTATTTCTGTTGTTTTCGGTTTTTAGGAGCTCCGTTATTTCGCGGTAGCGTTGAAGAAACTCAAGACCCTTCGGTGTCGCCTTATAAAATTCTTTGCCGTTTTCCACCTTCCTATCGATTAAGTTCACTTTCTCCATGAACTTCAAGTAGTCGTTAAGCTGTGTGAAGCTAAGGTTTGCCCTGTACATGATTTGGGTTTTCAAGACGCCGTCCTTTGCTATTTCCAGAATTTCCGCAATAATGTAAAGCTTGTCCCGCCTTTTAGGCTGGGGGTTAGAGCCCCAAACGTCCATTTCCACATTTTCCTCTCAACAAATGGTTCAAGGTAATAGAGGAAGCTGCGTATTTTAAGCGGTGTTTCCACAACCCCACTATTACTGTTCTTGTAATATTTTCTAGAAGAATCTTCTATGAAGCTCCGCCCTTTTCAGTAACAGTCTTATAGGTTTGGAAGAAGATACAACTGAAAGGGTGGAAGAATGCTTGTGGGTTTGATTTCAGACACCCATGACAACCTACCCATGGTGGATAAAGCCGTAAAAAGGCTTAACGAGGAAAAAGTTGGGCTTGTGCTCCACGCCGGCGACTACGTGGCACCATTCGTGATTCCAAGGCTCAGCGGGTTGAAGGCTAGGCTTATAGGGGTTTTCGGGAACAACGACGGGGACAGGGAACTCTTGAAAAAACGTTTTAGCGAAAACCCCATGTTTGAGGTTCGTGGAAACTTTGCAGAAGTGAATATCGACAACATCAAGATCGCGTTGCTGCATGGCAGTGAAGAGGAGCTTTTAAAGGCTTTAATTGAAAGCGAAGCTTTCAACGTGGTAGTTCACGGGCACACCCATAAGGCGGAAACATACCGCAAGGGAAAGACCCTAGTTGTTAACCCGGGTGAGGTTTGCGGCTACCTAACGGGAAAAGCCACAATAGCCCTTCTCGACACAGTAAAACTTGAGTTGAAAATTGTGGAACTTGTCTAAGCGCTCACACGAAAGTAGGGCGCCCTCAACTGGTTAACAAGCCTAAACAAGGACTCGATCTCCTCGTCGGAGGCCCCCCTACGCATGGGTGTTAAAACATCCACCATGTTGTCGCTTCTCATCAAGCATGGTTTAAGTTTTCCGTCGCTTGTAACCCTGAGGCGGGTACAGTGCATGCAGAACTCCGTGTTTTCAATTGGGTGGACAACCTCCACTTTCAAGTCTGGAAGATAGTATACACGTCGGTTTTGCATGTACCGTCTAACCTCAACTTTCAGGGCTTTCTGTCTCAACATCTCCTCATACTCGCCTAACGGTTTATGGTAGGCCTCGTAGTACTCACGGCTTATGTTCACCGGTTCAAGCTCAATGAGCTGTAGCACGGCTCCTGTTTCCCTCGCAAAATCCATCATTTCCGGCAAGTGGGAGTCGTTCACTCCTTTCAAAATAAGCATGTTAAGCTTCACTGGGTTTAGCCCAGCCTCGACGGCGGCTTTAACACCCCTCAAAACGTTTTCCAGCCTGCCGCCCGTCAGCTTACAATATGTTTCGCCGTCTACCGTTGGAAGGTTTATGTTCACCCTACTTAAGCCGTTTGCCCGCAGTTTCCAGGCTAAGGGTTCAAGCAGCGTTCCATTCGTTGTCATGGAAAGCTCCTCCAAGCCTTTTATGGAGGATATGCCTCGGACTATCTGCAAAATATCCTTCCGCATCAGCGGTTCTCCGCCCGTCAACTTAATCCTTGAAATGCCAAGTTTGACAGCTATTCTCGCTATACGCACAACTTCCTCCGTCGTCATTTCAATGGAACCCTCCGCAAGTTTGTCCTCGCCTTCCGCATGACAGAAACTGCAATGCAAATTGCAAGGCTTTGTCAAAACTATTCTGAGGTTTAGAAGCGGCCTGCCATAGCTATCCACAAGCACCATCGTTATTCCCGCGCGTGCTTAACGATGTGTGCAGCTTCCGGCAATATAAGCTTTTCAAGGCATAGCTTAACAGCGTCCGGTGAGCCCGGAATACAGAAGAAGGCTTTGCCTTTAGCTATCCCGGCGAAGGCGCGGGAGAGAATAGCGGCTGAGCCAATCTTTTCATAGCTTAAAAGTCTAAAGAGCTCTCCGAAGCCCGGTAGGGTTTTCTCCATGAAGGGCGAAACTGTCTCTATGGTTATGTCCGTTGGAGTTATCCCCGTTCCTCCACAGAATATGGCGACGTCTATATTGGATGCTTCTAAAACGGTTTTGACGGCTTCTTCTATGGCTTTTTTATCGTCGGGTATGGTTTTGCGGAAAACAACTGAGTAGCCATAGCTCCTAACCATTTCCTCCATCAAGTCGCCTGACTCGTCCTCGACTTTTTCGCCTTTTTTCAGCTTGGTGTAGCGGGAGGTGCTGCAGACAACAATGCCGAAACCCAGCTTTTTAGGGGCTTCAGCCTTATGCCTAAGCGTGCTTTCGCTCATTTGGCTTCTCTTCCTTAACCTTTCTCACAACGTGAATGTTCTCAATAACTGTGGATGGATACTGCCCCTCCGCGTCCTTCTCGTACTGTTTAACCATATCCCATATCGTCAGTAGGCTTATGGCCGTCGCCACTAATGCTTCCATTTCAACACCTGTTTGGGCCTCGGTTTTAACGGTGGATGAAACCTGCACCGTTGAGTTGTCGATTATTTCTATGTCCACCCTCACGTTCGTCAACGGCAACGGGTGGCAGAATGGAATCAAAATGCTTGTCTCCTTTGCAGCCAACGTCCCAGCGATCTTCGCCGTATAGATCGGGTCGCCTTTCTCAACTTTCCCGTCTCGGATTAGGTTTATGGTCTCCGGCTTAAGCCTAATCCTGCCCGTGGCCGTAGCCTCCCGGTAAGCCTTCGGCTTTCCAGTTATATCCACCATGGCCATCTTAAACACCAGCTTCAATAACTAGACGTAAAGCTACTTATTTAACAGTTCTCGGGGACTCCCAAGAATCCATAAGCGTTTTCACAGCCCTAGCCTTGGGAGAAGCCTCATTAAGCCTGTATAGTTGGATTCTGCCAAACTTTTTGTGTTGGAGTATGCCCTCCTTCTCCAAAACTTCCAAGTGTTTAGCAACCGTTTTATGGTTCGCACAAGCCTTCCTAGCGATTTCCGAAATGTTAAGCTCCCTCACATTGGACAGTACCTTCAAAATTTTTAGGCGAAGTCTATTTCCGAGAACCTCCTCAACCTCCATCCCCATCAACCAGCCTATTGCCCGCTTCACCTCTCCCTCTCAAGCATTGAAAAAAGCTCTTTCTCCAATTGGTGGACGGAAACTCCTGGAAGGTATATGCGAGTTGTTCTTCCACGCTGTCCAGCTCTCGAAACTGTTTTCCGTATAACGCCTATGGCTGAAAGTGTTTGGAGGTATTTCCAAAGCTGGGTGTGGGTGTGGGGTTGAACCTCAAACTCTTCACATGCAACAGCGTATTCCCTTTCAACCTCCGTTAAAGTTGCATAGGCTCTGTCCTCATTTTCCCTGAAGAACCTTGCAACACCCAGGAGGAGGAGTTTCTCGTGGAAGCTTAAGGCGGCTATGTCACTTTTCTTCACTAAAGCGAATATGCTTGAAACAGCCTTCCTTACACATTCAGGCGTGACAAAGCCTAAACCTTCGGCGTCCGCGTATTTTCCAGCCCTCCATAGGAGTTCTATGGCGAAACGGGCGTTTCCACCCTCGGATTCGGCGAGTTCTGCTATGAGGTCCACGGTGTCCTCTAGAACCGTGGATGGTTTGAAAGCCAGCTGAACCCTATCATTTACTATGTCCACAAGCTGTTCTTTGGAGTACTTTTCAAGGCTTATTATGTTGGATTGGAGGGTGCTCCTGGTGCTTGGATCCAGCTTGTCCAAAACCTCTAATTTTTTTAGGATGCAGATGAGGGAGAAACGTTGAGGCTTATTCATCCTTGCCTCTTGTAAGCGGGTGAGCTTGTAAACCGGTTCCGCCCCCTCCCTCTCAATTAAACTTTCAAACTCGTCAAGGGTCAGGATCACATAGGCATTTTCCTCGTCCAAAACCTGAAGGAAAATATTTAGGAGTTCTTCGGCTGAAAAGCCCCTTCTCGGAAAGTTTGGGTGGAAAAATGTTATGGCGTGGTGGAGTATTAGGAAGAGGCTTCCACGGTACTGGCGGCAGTTCACGTGGATGTAGTTGAGGTTTAGGCCCCGCTGTTTGGCCTGTTCAACTACGTCAGCTCCGAAACGTTGGGTTAAAGCCGTTTTCCCCGTGCCAACATCGCCGACTATCAAGACCCTTTGGGCCATCCTCCACGGCTGCGTTAGGGCGAAACTGAAGAACTCTTTTAGGAGGCGCATTTCGCCGTCTCGATGGAGGAGCTTTCTTGGAACATAGCTTATGTCAAGCTTCGTCTCGTCCATGAAGACGCTGCGGCGCGTTAACACCTTTAAACCTCAAAAGGGAAATGGGTTTAAACCACTGTTATGCTTTTCTCTCAAACTTTTCACCTCGTTTCGCAAAACACAAAATTTTTAAGCGCAGCTTCATAATTTTGTTGGCAAAAATGATACCAAAGTATTTCTTCCTTACAAAGGGCGTTGGAAAACACAAGGATCAACTTCAATCCTTCGAGCTGGCCTTGAGGAACGCAGGTATCCACCACTGCAACCTCGTAAACGTTTCAAGCATTATTCCGCCAGGCTGTAAGCTAATCTCCAAAGAAAAGGGCCTAAAAATGCTTAGGCCGGGCGAAATAACCTTCGTGGTGATGGCTAAAAACCAGACTAACGAGCCTCACAGGCTTATAGCCGCCTCCATAGGGGTTGCCATTCCCTCAGGCAAAAACAATTATGGCTATTTGTCGGAGCACCACTCTTTCGGGCAGACCGATGAGGCAGCTGGAGACTACGCTGAGGATTTGGCGGCAACAATGCTTGCTACAACCATGGGCATACCCTTCGACCCTCAAACTGCATGGGACGAGCGGAAACAGCTCTTCAGAGCCAGCGGACTAATAATAAAAACCACCAATATAACGCAGTCAGCCACAGGCGACAAAAACGGCTTGTGGACAACGGTCATCGCCGCTGCAGTGTTCGTACCGGACAGACGGAAACGCGAATAAGCCGTTTCGCACCCAAAATCGCACACCTTTTTTATCCAAAAAATTATAGCCTAATAGCGTTAAGAACTGCAGAGTGTTAGGTGAAGTTTGTCTTGAAAATTCAGACTCCCATAATCCTTGTTAACTTTAAAACTTACTTGGAGGCTACGGGTAGAAGGGCTGTTGAGCTGGCGAAAGTGGCGGAGAGGGTAAGCCGGGAAATCCGTGTTTCAATTTGCGTCGCCCCCCAGTTTACGGACATAGCCTTGGTGGCTGGAGAGGTTGAAATTCCAGTTTTCGCTCAACATATAGACCCCATAAAGCCGGGAAGCCACACAGGATATGTGCTTGCAGATGCCGTTAAAGAGGCTGGGGCTGTTGGAACGTTGATAAACCACTCTGAGAGGCAGCTCCGGATTTCAGAAATAGACGCGGCCATAAAAATAGCCCGGGAGAAGGAGCTTGTCTCCGTGGTCTGCGCCAACAACTACACCATAAGCGCGGCTATCGCCACCCTAAAACCGGACATGGTTGCTGTTGAGCCTCCGGAGCTTATAGGCACCGGGGTTTCCGTTTCAAAGGCTAAGCCGGAGGTTATAGAGTCCACCATAAGGCTTGTTAGGGAAATAAACCCGACTGTTAAAATTTTATGCGGAGCAGGTGTCAGCGATGGAGAAGATGTGGCTGCAGCCTTGAGGCTTGGAACCGACGGGGTTTTGGTGGCAAGCGCCGTTGTGAAAGCGAAAGACCCATATAGAGTTTTATTGGATTTTGCCGAAAAAGCGAAAAACCAAACTTAAGGGGGAGCGCTAAGCCGATGAAGGTTGAGGCTGAATGTGCAGCGTGCATTGTCAACCGGGCTGCGGCTGAAATAAAGTTGGCGACAACAAATCCTGCGCTTCGCTTCAGAGCCATGATGGAGCTTCTCCACATGTTAAGCAAAGAGTTTAAGCCTTCAGCCGTGCCGGCGGACTTGGGCACGAAGAGGGACCGCTTGATCAAGAGAGTTACGGGCAACGATGACCCCTACAAGCGGAGCAAACGTCTCTGCAACGAAAACGCATTGAAACTTCTGCCCTACGCGAGGGGAATTGTTGAGGAGGGGTATAATCAGCAGGACAGATTTAAGAGGGCTTGCCTCTGCGCTATGGTTGGAAACGTGATGGAGTTTGACATCCCAGGACACAGCTTTACTTTTAGGACTTTAAAGAAAAGCCTTAGAGAGGCGGCGAAAGATCTTGTCGTCGATGATACTGGCAAAATCTACGAAGCTGCTCAGAAAGCGGGGAAAGTCCTCTATTTGACGGACAACGCTGGAGAAATAGTTTTCGACACGCTTCTAGTGGAGCAGCTTAAAAACATGGGCTTAACTGTCATTGTGGCGGTTAAAGGTGGACCTGTAATAAACGACGCAACTATGGAGGACGCCGAAATCTCCGGCATGACTAAGGTTGCGGATAAGGTGATAACAACCGGCACGGATGCCGTGGGTTTGGCGCCTAAGGAGTTTTCAGCCGAGTTCATGGACTTTTACAATTCTGTGGACATGGTTTTCGCGAAGGGCATGGGCTACGCTGAAACCTTAACCGAGTACAGGTTGGAGAAGCCCCATGCATTATTGTTTAGAACCAAATGTGAGCCTGTGGCAAACTTTTTCGCCGTGCCCCGCAATAAGAATGTGGCGAAGTTGATACCATAATGTTTGGTTTAACACCTCAAATCCGCATGTCCGGCGATGAACTTTCAAGGAGCGATGAGCTTCTCGGCAGCGAGTGGCTTATAACCAATGGTTTAGGCGGATACGCTTCATCCACCGTTTTAGGCGTGAACACGAGGAAGTATCATGGAATACTCGTGGCGGCTTTCCACCCTCCGAGAAAACGCATGGTCTGCATAGCCAAGCTCGACGAGGAGTTGAGAATTGGAAACGTTTTCTATCCACTTTACACCAACGAGTTTCAAGGCGGGATCTACCCTAACGGCTTTCACTTTTTAGAGGAGTTTTCAATCTCCCCTTTCCCAAAATACGTTTACGCCCTAAAAAACGTGAAGGTTTCAAAAACAATTTTCATGCCCCACGGGTTCAACGCCGTGATAGCGTTGTACCATGTTGAAAACATGAATCCCGTGAATGTGGAGGTTAACGTCTTCCCAATTTTAGCCTGCAGACATTTTCACGCAGTTGTGGACAGGTGGCATAACCCCCCAATTTTTACCCAGAAAATCGAGGGGGGAAAGGTGAAGATAAATGTTGAAAATCCTTCGGCGACGATTATTATGAGAGCAATGCACGGCGTCTACAATCAATCTGAAAAGTGGCTTGAGAAAGTTTACTTCCGCGAGGAGCATGTCCGAGGGGAAAGCCACCTGGACAACTGGTTCCAGCCTGGACTATTCATATTCAAAATTGGAGAAAAAGCCAAAGAAAAATTCGCTATGGTGGCTGTTGCCGACGAAAACGAAGCTTCTGCAGACGATGTTGAAGATGAAATGCCTTCAACAGTATACGATGTCGAAGGCTTATACGAGAAGGAGGTGGGGCGCTGCGGAAGGCTCCTCTTAAAGTTTTACGAGGAACATAAAGGCTTAGAGACAAGTGACTGGCTAAGCTGGCTAGTCCTCGCCGCGGACACCTTCATAGTTGAAGCTTTGAGAAGGCTTGGAAAACATGGAAAGTCCGTGGTGGCTGGATACCACTGGTTTGAGGACTGGGGCAGAGACACTTTCATAGCCCTGCCTGGTCTGACACTTGTAACCGGGCGTTTCGAGGATGCAAGGCAAATTTTCCTAACCTTTGTGGATTACTCCTCCGAGGGTTTAATTCCAAACTTTGTTTCAGACCTAGGTCTGCAGCCAGACTATGGCTGTGTGGATGCCACTCTGTGGTTTGTGAACGCCGTCCTTCAATATTTGAAGTACACCGGCGACTTCGCCTTTATCCAGAAAAACCTTTGGGGGACCATGAAGGCTTTTGTTGAAAACCTTGTTGGGGGCGTTTATGCTGAAATGCGGGTGGACGGTGACGGGCTTATCTTACATGGTCCAAGGATGACGTGGATGGACACGGCGGTGGACGGTCGGCCCATCACGCCTAGGGAGGGTAAGGCTGTTGAGGTTCAAGCCTTATGGTATAATGCCCTAAAAACTTTTGAGCTTTTGGCCAAAAAGTTCGATGAGAAAGGCGAGGCCGAAAGGTTTGCGGTTTTAGCTGAAAAGGCGAGAGAAAGCTTCGCTGCGAAATTCTGGAACACGAATCTGGGCTGTCTCTTTGACGTTGTGGACAGGGACGGCAGGGGCGACCCGTCCATTAGGCCAAACCAGATCATCGCTGTCTCTTTGGACTTCACTATGCTGGACAAGGTCAAAGCGAAATCGGTTGTGAATGTTGTGCGCCGCGAGCTTTTGACGCCTTATGGTTTGAGAACCCTCGCCAAAAGCGACCCAAGGTACATAGGTGTTTACCATGGCGACAGACGGAGCCGCGACCTAGCGTACCATAACGGCGCCGCATGGCCTTGGCTTCTAGGGCCTTTAACAAAAGCTTACCTTAAGGTTGAGGGTTACGGCAGCTACCCACGGGAGTATGCGTTCAAAAATTTCCTCGCCCCCCTTCTTACCGAACAAGTGTTTAGAGCTGGACTTGGAAATGTGAGCGAAATATTTGATGGGGATCCCCCGCACACGCCGAGGGGATGTATAGCCCAGGCTTGGAGTGTAGCTGAGCCCTTGAGGGCTTACATGGAGGACATAATGCTTTTCAGACCCAAGTTTGAGGGGGATGTTCTCCAAGTTTTAGGTTGATATTGTTTTTCTAAGGCTTTCAGCGGCGTTTTCCGGCGAAACCGTGTTTATGTATGCTCCTGTGCTTTTTTCGAAGCCAGCCCACACAGCAAGCTTTGGGTAAACCTCAAGGTGCCAATGGTAGTGTTGGCGTTTTCTCCCGTCTAGGCTTTGATGGAAGCCGAAGTTGTATGGCGGGTCGTTCAGCAGATTTTTGAGTGCATTGAAACATGTTTTCAAGATTTTTGCAAAACTCTCCTTCTCTCTCTCCGTGATTTCAATAAGGTTTGGCATGTGCCTTTTCGGAAATATCCAGAACTCCATGGGGTTGATGCTTGCCCACGGCGCAAAAGCTACAAAGTCCTGATTTTCTGTGATGAAGCGGGGGCTTTCCCTTTCACGTTTAATGATGTTGCAGAACACACATTCGCTCTTTTCCCGCCAAAACCTTCTGCTCGCTCGCAGTTCCTCTTCAACAATTTTGGGAACGAAAGGCGCCGCGATGATTTGGCTGTGAGCGTGAGAAAGCGACGCTCCAGCTTCTAGGCCGTGGTTGCGGAATATGGAGACGTATCGCACGTAGGGCTTCGAAGCCAGTTCGATTAATCTATCCACATAGGCGTTCACGACATGCACGAGCTGTGAAACGCTGGCATCTGAAGGGTGCTCGTCATGGTTTGGAGACTCAACTAAAACCTCATGATGCCCCACAGCCAAGGTCAAGTAGCCTCTTACAACGTTTTCTCCGCTGCCACCAGCCCCCTTTTGCGGCGGGGTGAAGGCTGGATAGAGGTTTGGAAAACAACGGGTAAGCCAGTTTCTATGCCTAAAACCATCCTCATCCTTCACCTTTTTGATTTCACCCTCAGATTCCACATACGCAAGCACTGCGGGCGGGGTCATATGCTCGTTTCCAGGGCAGAAGGGGCAGACGCCCTCCTTGGATTTGGGTTTCTCTTTTCTCGCAAAGTCTGTTGGACGACGTCCCCTCTCCGTGGCTATGACAACCCAGCGGTCAAGCAAATAATCCCTGCGAAGCTCGTTAGGGGGCATGCCTGCAACTCCAGCTGACATTAAAGTTTACGCCATGAAGATTTAGCGTTTTCGAACATTTTTGGATCCAACAACACCGATAGCAGGGATTATTTGGTTGAATTAAAAAATGTTAGAAAAATTCCCTCACCGTCTCGTGGAAGAAACTCTCTATCCCGACATTACTTTAAGCTAGCTGAATAATGTTGTTAATTAAGCCAACTTAAGTCGAGACTAAACATTCTGCACTCCATGGGCTTATAGGTTAGAAGAAGGCGGCGGTGGGTCACTGAGGTTCGACGCCTAGAATCCGTCCACCCCCTCAAACCCTACACTCGCACCCGCACCCCCTTGAGCGCCGAACGTCCAGGCTTAGGTTGCTCCCTCCCGGGCCTAGCCAGGTTCACCCGGCAAACGCCGTGGCAAGCCTCCCTACGGAGGCCGCCCGGCGACCGCCGACCCCAAGGGACGGATGGTCACAGCTTCGGAAGAGAGGGGGTTGGGCGGCCACAGGCGCCTCAGCCTCAGCTTTCGGCCCGTCATAAGGGGGTTTACGGTACAGGGGACCCCTAGCCCCCCGCCTAAGACCCACCGCCAAAAGAAAAAGTGGGCGGCGAAAACTATAAAACTTTACTTTACCTTAAACTTTCGTCAAGCCATTTCAAGTAGTCTTTTGAACCTTCAATAATTCGTGTAGCTATTATTTCTGGGACTTGGTAGCTGTGGAGCGTTTTCACCCGCTCTGAAACTTTGCCAAACAAGTCTCTTCTGGTTTTCATTAGAATTAGGTGTTCTTGGGCTGTGTCTATTTTGCCCTGCCACCAGAAAAGCGAATACGCCGGGCCAATTATGTTGGCGCATGCGATAAGCTTTTCTTCTAACAGTGTTTTGGCGATTTTTTCGGCTTCTTCCCTGCTTGGTGTTGTGGTTAAAACGATTATGTGGCTTGGTTTTTGTTGCATGTTTTTGCCTCCAGTCTTAGCGTTTGGAGAGGAAGCATTTTATTTTAACTGCGCCGTGTTTTAAGACTTGTCAGCGTTTGCAGGAGGTCTGCTGTTTGAAAACGCTGGGGATAGTTACAAGTGGTGGCGATGCGCCTGGCATGAATGCGGCTATAAGGGCGGTTACACGTTTAGCGTATGCAAGGGGGTTTCAAGTTTTAGGTTTTGAGCGGGGTTGGGAGGGCTTGATGCGGAACCGTTTTAGGCGTTTGGATCCGCGTTCTGTTGGCGGCATAATCCAGTCTGGCGGCACCATTCTTTTGACTTCCCGTTGTCCAGAGTTTAAGACGGCTGAAGGCGTTAGGAAGGCTGCGGAGAACTTGGCGGCTGATAATGTAGAAGGCTTGGTGGTCATCGGCGGAGACGGCTCTTTTCGAGGTGCCTTGGAGCTTAGCCGTGAAACCGACACGCTTATTGTTGGTGTTCCGGCCACCATAGACAATGATGTTTATGGAACGGATGAAACCATAGGGTTTGACACGGCGGTTAACACGGCTGTCGCGGAAATAGACAAAATTCGCGACACGGCCATATCCCATGAAAGAATCTTCGTCGTGGAGGTTATGGGCCGTAAACGCGGCTTCTTGGCTTTGGCTGTGGGCCTAACGGTTGGCGCTGAAGTTATTCTTGTTCCAGAAGTGCCCGTAAACCTGGAGGAAGTTTACAGGACCGTTAAGGAAAACGCCGCTAAGGGGAAGCGTTCCGGCATTATTGTGGCAGCTGAAGGCGTGGGCGACACGAGGAGAATTGCCAGCCAAATTGAACAAAACACTGGGGCGGAGGTGCGTCTAAGCATTGTAGGCTATGCCCAAAGAGGGGGAAGCCCCACCGCGAGAAGCCGTCTGCTTGCAAGCCTATTTGCAGAAGAAGCCGTCCAACTGATCAGCCAAGGCGTTGGAAACCGCGTCGTCGGCTTGCAGAAGGGCGAAATCACAAACATAAGCCTAGAAGAATCATGTAAAAACCAAAAGTCTTTGGATGTGCAGCTTCTGAGGCTTGCGAAGACTCTGGCGACCTAAACCCTAAACTAGCCGAAGAATACGCTGGCTATGTTATATAGTTCCAAGTCTACGGTTTTTCTCCTGCCAACCACGTCTTTGATGGGCACCGGGACTATGCGGTTTCCCTGGAGGGCTGTCATGTAGCCAAACCTGCCCTCGTGGACGTAGTCTATAGCTGCTACGCCGAATCTTGTGGCTAGTATGCGGTCGAAGGCTGTTGGTGATCCTCCCCGCTGAAGGTGGCCTAAAACCACTACGCGGGTTTCTATGCCAGTGCGCTGTTCAATCTCCTTCGCCAAAAAATAGCCCACTCCGCCTAGGCTTATGTGGCCGAACTCGTCTATGCGTTCGCTGTAAACGATTTCCCTACCGCCTTTAGGTTTGGCGCCCTCCGCCACCACAATTAGGCTGAAGTTTCTACCGCGGCGCTGGCGACTTCTAATGTATTCGCAGACCTCTTCTATGTCGAAGGGCTTTTCTGGAATCAGTATGACGTCGGCTCCTCCGGCGAGTCCAGCGTGCAAAGCGATGTGCCCCGTATATCTTCCCATGACTTCGAGGACTATGACGCGGTTGTGGGCTTCAGCTGTGCTGTGCAGGCGGTCTAGGGCTTCTGTGGCTATGGAGACGGCTGTGTTAAACCCGAAAGTGTAATCTGTTCCAGCTAAATCGTTGTCTATTGTTTTCGGCACGCCAACGCATTTAAGCCCGTAATCAGCCATCTTGTGGGCAACGCTTAATGTGTCGTCGCCCCCTATGGCGATGACAGCGTCCAAACCAGCTCTTCGAACGTTCTCCATAATCTGTTCTGGGCCCTTCTCCCTCTTGAAGGGGTTTGTCCGCGAAGTTCCAAGGATGGAGCCCCCACGAGGCAGGATTCCAGCCACAGTGTTCAAATCCAGCGGCATATAGTTGGCTTCCAGCAGGCCGCGCCAACCATCCCTTATACCAATGATTTCGTCGCCATAAGTTTGGATTCCCCGCCTAACGACAGCCCTTATTACGGCGTTTATTCCCGGAGCGTCTCCGCCCCCGCTTAAAACACCAACCTTCATGATTTATTCGCCTCCGTTTTAGGCTTTTCCAGAACTTCCAAAAAGGCGCATTTTCGCTTTAACAACCTCCTTCATGGCTTCTTTCGCAGGGCCCAAAATTTTTCTGGGGTCAAACTCTTTAGGCTGGTTTGCCAAAACCTCGCGGACGGTGGCTGTGAAAGCCAGACGCATGTCTGTGTCAATGTTAATTTTAGTTATGCCGAACTCAATTGCCCTCCTAATGTGGTCTTCTGGGATTCCCTTGGCACCCGTCAACTCCGCCCCGTATTTTGTGGCTTTCTCTATTATCCACTGGGGGACACTGGAAGCACCATGCAAAACCAGAGGCACATCAACCTTTTCACGGATAACCCTAAGCCTCTCAAAATCCAACCTAGGTTCACCCTTAAACTTGTAGGCGCCGTGAGAAGTGCCAATGGAAACAGCCAAAGCGTCCACTCCTGTTCGCTCAACAAACTCTTTGGCCTCATCCGGGTCCGTCAGCACAGCCTCCCTCTCCTCAACCCCTGCAAGCTTTCCAAGTTCACCCTCAACGGAAACACCCCTCAAGTGGGCCAGCTCAACAACTTTCCTTGTCAAGGCAACGTTTTCCTCGAAGGGGAGGTGTGAGCCGTCGATCATAACCGAGGTGAAGCCGGCCTCTAGGCACTTGCGGACCGTTTCAATGTCCTCACCATGGTCGAGGTGGAGCGCCATGGGCACCGGTGCACTTTCAGCCGCTGCCTTAACAAGCCCAGCCAGATGATTTAATCCAGCATATTTTATCGCGCCAGGTGTGACGGCCACGATCACGGGCGAACGCTCCTCAACAGCAGCCTCCACAACAGCCAGTAGGCTTTCAAGGTTTTGGATGTTGAAGGCTCCGACGGCATAGCCTCCCCGTCTAGCAGCCAAAAGCAGCTCCTTGCCGACGACAAGCATGTAATTTCACCAACAGTGAAATGCGCCCCAAACATATAAAAATGGTTGCATTTCCAAACAAAATTTAGAATCCATACCAAAAATAAACATACCAGAAATAAATTTCGCCTCCCTTTGTGCCTTTCGGGCTTTGCCCACGGGCCGGCGAAAGGAGGGTTTCCGAGGGGAGAAAGGAGAGAAGGGAGACCCAAAAACCGAAACTTCGCCGAACCCGTTTTAGGCTCCTTTGGACTCCTCCTAGACCAAAATTGGGGATAAACGTTAACATAAAAACTTTACGGTGCAGATTGAAGATTAAAATCGACGATATCAATGTTTTCAACAAAAGCTTAAAATTGAACCGGTGAACAGCCTACTCTGAAGTTTCAAGCTTATAGAAAACCTTCATACCCCTAAGGGTTTCATGAACTTTATTGGCAAGCTGCAGAACCTCAATCAAGTCAACTTTCCTACCCCAATTATAAACGTGGTCATGGTAACCTCTTAAAGGCTCAAAACCCATAGAACGAAGCTTCTCAACAACCTCCATGGGAGAAGCCCCCTCACTATAAAACCAAATAGTCAAATACGTCTTCACACCCACCACCTTCCCCCAAATAAACAACAAAGCAAAATTAAACAATTTCGGTAGCCCACCCGAAACAGCCCGGAAAACGTAAATAAGCACCAAGCCACAAAACTGGAGCACGCAATGTTTATTGTCGGTTTTACGACATTAAGAATTTTACTCCCTCTTAGGGCTGCATTCCGGTCCTTTTATAGCCATTATAATGTCAGTTTCAAGTATTTTACAGTAATGTCTTTGAAGCTTTTTATGTACAAATGCTGCAATTTCATCGGAGAATGGTGAAAACCATTTTGGTTTGGGACGTAAGCTCTCAATTGAGTATGCATCAGTCTATATGTCAAACGATTTCTGGGACGCAAAGAAGTCCGAAACACTGAAATCTACTTAACAATTGAGGAGACAGTGTTCCAACAGTCAAGCGATGAGTTCACTATGCGCATGCAAGCACTCCGACGAGATTAAATCGCTACTTGAAGTGGCTTTGACTATATATTCGAGAAGGACGGGCTGCTCTACTTCAGAAAGAGAAAATAAGGGGTTAACAAAAATTAAAAATGGCCGAGGTCACGGAAAAGTCCATGAAAGTGGCCGAGGTGAGGTATTTTTCCCCGTTTGGGGAGGTCTCCCAGCAGAAAACCCCCATTTTTTCCTTATACAGCCTTTATAGCCCTCCCACAAAACGGGCTTGCGATTCCATGAAGCCTCTAAAAGCTCCAAATTTGAGGTTATCTTTTTATAGGATTGCATCGCATTTCAGATGTATTAAAGGAGATCATGTTATAATCCAAGTTTGGCTATTTCTCTCCTCCATTTTCTTAAAAGCGGTTTAATTGTTTGGTCGAATTTGGTCTTATTTGTCTGTCTGAATTGGCTATAATGGATTTCGGTAAGCCTTTTTGCTTCGCCTTCATCCCATATTCCGGCTTGGTGGAGCATTTCATGGATTATTGTGCGTAAAGCCTCAAGGATTTCTCCTCGTAGGCTTGGACATATATACGGCTTAGAAGTTTTACTAATGAAGTGAGGTAAGGGATAGATCTCTATAAAGGCATACTTTTTGCTGGATCTGCCGAATGTTCCAATGGGCTTAACCTCACGCCCCCTGCATTCAACCGGAAGGACTTTGGCTTCGTGATGTGGCATTCTGTTCAATCTAACCTCAACATTTTGAATGTCAAGTTTTTCAGCGAAAGATTCCAGCCATTCTTGAATTAACGGCATCTTCAAAGCTTCAAAGGCAAATTCAGTTAGTTTGCTATATACTCTCACCTGATCCTCATGATATTCTTTCCAAGCAAAGTCAGGAACATCAGCTAATCTAATTTTAACCATCATGCTCATAGTCGATTGTCTGACCTTTCCACTTTAATACCATTGTTAAATTATAGTCTGATGACTTCGAATTTTACTAATCCTTTTTCTATTCCTTGTTTTATTCTCCTTTGCTCGTAGGTTAAATCCGCTTCGCCAGTCTTAACATCAGCTAAAACAACTGTTATTGGAACATCTTCGATTCTTTCCCTCACTTTTGTGTAGCCATCAAAGATCACGTAATCAACAGGATCTCCAATAAACCGTGCATCACTCGGATTATAGCCAAAAACTTTAAAGATAGGCGCCAACTGCTCCGCTAACGCCCCCTTAAGAACAGCCCTGCTTTTTGCTAAGGCATCTTCTCTAAACGCTTTTTCAGTTTCAATCTTCCACTGTTCCAATAAAGCCCTATATTTTTCTTCAAAAAGCTTCTCAAGCTCAGCTTTTCTCTGATCAAACACCCTCTGTCCAATCTCCTCCCCGAGCCTTCTCGCCATCGACTCCACTTTAGCCCTAAAATAAAAGAAGGCAAACAGAATCCCAATAAAAATGCCCACAATAATGGCTATAATAGATTCTATCATTCCTACACACCACTAACCTTAAAGTGACCATTTCCAGATTTTAGCATTTTTCTCTATAATTGCGCAAAACTTTTAGCGTATGTAGGCGGATTAAAGGCTGTGAACGCCATGGGAAGTATAAGTGTGTCATGTGATTGTGGATACGTTTACACTGTTAGTCAAGGCTCCACACTCATATGTCCAAAGTGCGGACGCGTTCCCATCCTGCTTTGGGACGGCAACATGTGGACGCATAAACTCGAGGGGTTTGATTATCCAAAATCCGTTATGGGCCGTAAACAAGAATTTGAACATAAGCGTGGAATTGACAAATATTTCAAGGTTAAAGCTCTCTTAGGATAACGCGCTAAAAAGACGACAACCATATATGAGATCATCCTGGTTGATTGATTTTCGTTTTCTGTTAAGAGGCATTAAAAGAAATATTTGCTGCGGCTCTCGGCTTAATCTTCGCTTAGTTAACAGCGCATTTTTCCATTTTGACCAAGTCTATCGTAAGGTTTCAGATATATAAACATTCTTTCAAGACCAGACACTAGAAAGGAACCAGCTACAATTTAGAGGTTATTTTCAACCTGCTTTCGCCTTCCTGGATTTCCGAGCTTTCTCTAATTGTTTCACTCTTGTTTCAATGTATTGGACAAGCTGCTTTCCCGTCATTTCTTGTTCTTCTCTCTGCTTTTCAAGCTGCCCTCTTATAGTTGCTAACATTTTATCAATATCCAAGGGTTTCATAATGTAGGCGTCTGCGCCTTTGTTTAGGGCTTCAACAGCGTTTTGTAATGTTGGATAGCCCGTTATAATGACCTTTCTCATCTTGGGTTTTGTCTCCTTGATTTTTGTGAGTAGGTTGACGCCATCCATGTCCGGAAGCCTAATATCTATTAAGGCTAACTTGTAGAACTTCTCCCCTGTTTTTATGATGGCTTCCCCAGCAGTTCCAGCGGAATCCACAACGTATCCTTCGCCTTCAAGGATCTCAGTCAGAACTCTCCTTATAGATTCATCGTCGTCAACAATGAGTATTCTCGGCTTTTTCACCCTCATTCCCCTCCTACGCTTTCTAACACCTTTCCTTCTTCTTAGTAATCCCCTCCGAGTAGAAAATTACGTTTAGCTTCGTGAACAAGTCTTGTGAAGTTGAACTCCTTTGGATCATGAAATTTTATGCCTATATTTGAGTAAAGTTCTTTAGCTATCGCCTTCAGCAGGAGTTGGGCTCCGAAACGCCCAAAGATTTGTTCAACAGCCTCAGCGAATTCCTCCACTTGACTGTGCCACTTATCCCTTTTCAAACCAAAGGTTTCCTCAAGGTAGTAATAGGTTGCTTGTCTTCCAGATTCTCCTAGGAGAAGCAAAGCCTTGTCAACAGCCGAGTCGAATAGCTCTTGGAATCTACGGTTTAAAGCATAAGAAAGCCCCTGACCCAAGAGGGGTTCCCCGCAGACCTTATACTAAACGGCTTTAGATTTTTAAAAACTTGTGAACCGATGATACATATTTTCATTTCATCTTAAAATAAAATTCCCACGTCTTTTACGCAAGCGAATCTTCATTTTAAATGTGATAGAAAAATAGAGATGGGGAAAAGGGGGGTAGGGTGGATGTTTAGCCTAGATCCACAAAGGATTTTGGTGCTAGACCTCCAGGAGCGGTGCGGACTATGGTCAGCGCGGCGCCTTTTGCCGTTCTAACTTCTATCTTTACTGTTTCATATTCGCCAAGCATATATTCTGAATTTGTTGCGTTTAGGCGTATTAGTAGGAAAGCTTTTTCGTTTGACTCTAGCACGGTGTCCCCATCGTCGTTGTATATTGCAAATTTGGCTTGGTTATTATCCAGTTTTAGAGTAGTTATCAATGCGTCCCATGTTACATCTTTTGTCCCCGGATTTGCGCCTTTATATATGTTCATTAGTGTGGCGTTTGGTAGGTATACCGAAACCACTACGGAGTTGTTGCTGAGGTCTACTGCTCCCCTTCCAGCTGACAGCTTTACTGGCACAAGTATGTACAGGATTTCGTTTGACGAGTCGTTTGTCCTTGCTGTGACTACTCCGTCTAATTGTAGGGCTGTTAATGATTCGTCTAGGCCTGTTTGCATAGTTTCTTTTGTTTTCTGTGTGGTGTAGAAGCCCATGTTGATGACAACGTAGCTTAGAGCTGCAGCAATTATCAGGAAGGCTATGAGGACGATAGCCGCCTCTACGCCCACAATACCCTTCTTGCTCTTAAACAGTTTTTTAGCGAACATTTTAGCCAGCCACCGTTATCCAGCCTGTAGGCAAAGACTCTGGAACATAGAAGTCAATGGTGAGCGGTGCAGCCTTCTCGGGTCTAACCTCAACAACTATATGATCTCTTGCACTTGCTGGGGTTCCCAATGCTATCACTAGGTATCCTTTCTCGCTAGAATCTAGAGCGCTATCATGGTTGCTATTTTGAATGAAAAGCATAGCCGTGCCCTTGCTAACATTACTTTTTAAATCATCAAAGCTGCTACCTACAGTCATATCCTTCGTGCCATTGTATATGTTCGGCCAAGCTTCTCCTGCTACTTTAAGGGTGACAGCGGTTTCGTTCTTTCCAAGTGCAACATATTTGACGCCATAGGCCCTTAACGGAATGACTATAGCATCAATACTTGCTGACGAATTAGCGTGTACAAATATGGTTCCGTCAACGGTTAGTGGTGTGCTTGCTTGTCTTAGGCTGTCTTGGACGACTGTTTTGCCGCGTTCTGTTGCGAATAAGCCTTGATTTATAACCATGAAGCTAAAGGCGCCTGCGATTATGACGAAGGCTATGAGGATTATTGCCGCTTCTAAGCCTACCATGGCGCGTTTCTGTTTTGCCAGCTTTATCAAAGCTTTTTTCCAGTTCATTTTCTTTACCTCTTTTGAGCGTTTGAGTATTTGCTAGTAGTTATATTAAGACTTATGAAACGATGAACAATATTCAAAATCCATATTCAAACTAAATAAAACTGAACACGATGATGAAAATAAGAGGATGAAAATTTAAGCCTAACCTTTCTTTTTCTGTTTGGGTTAAGTAATGGCTATTGTAGATAAAAAGGAGATTCCCTTGTGGAAGAGGCTAATTGTAAGGTTGGTTGGCGAGGCTTTTGCCTACAAACTGGGCGAACTCCACTGTTATTTTGGTTACTGCCCAAAACACGGATACTTCATAGATCACCTTGCTGGATACAACGGAAAGCTTCGTTGCCTAAAAATGCGTTAGAGAAACAGAGCTTCGAATTTCAAAAACTCTAAACCGTAAAAAATGCAGACCATATGTATCGGTATCACCGTGTTGGATAAAATTTTAAAAGCAAAAAGATTGAGACTTAGAAAAAAGAGGGATATTTCAGCCTAAACTGACAAACGAGTTTGGAAGCAGTCCTGGCGGTACAGTTCGCGCAATGGTCAAGGCTGCACCCTTAGCAATTCTAACTTCAATCTTTATGATCTCATTTCCACTTGCCATATTTTCTGGACCCAAACGAATCACTAAAAAGGCCTTTTCCGTTGACTCTAGCACAGTATTATTATTGCCGTTATATATCGCAAACTTAGCCTCGTTATCCTTTAAACTTAAATTGCCTATTAGCTCTTCCCATGTCGTGCAGTTGTTAGCGACTACGGCACCTCTATGAACGTTAAACAGCGTTGCGTTCTTTAGATAAACTGAAATTACTACTGAGTTACTGCTAAGATCCACAGCTGCCCCGCTTGCGGAAATCTTAACAGGAATAATTAAGTATTCCAGTAACGAAGAGTTTTCATTGGTTCTTCCAGTTACCAGCCCGTCCAGTTGCAATGCGTTTAATGATTCGTCGAGACCTCCCTGCATCGTTTCCTTAGTCTTCTGTGTAATGTAGAAGCCCATGTTGATGACGACGTAGCTTAAGGCTGCAGCGATGATGACGAAGGCTATCAACACAATAGCTGCTTCAATACCCACAATACCCTTCTTATTCCTAAACAGTTTCCTCATAGCTTTTCACTCTACTGGTGTGTATGTATCTGCGGGCATCGACTCCGGAATGGCGAATTCAATTGAAAGCGTGGCACTTTTCTCAAGCCTAATCTCAATATTTATTTTAGCTCTTGCAGGAACAGCGTCCTCGCTTGCAAGCGTTATTATTAGGAAACCCTTCTCATTTGTATCTAGGGCTTTGTCATGATTGCTGTTTGCAATAGCGAGAACAACGCCTGTGACTAGACCTCTGCTGCGGCCAATACTGTATGTTTCATTAACATATACGCGGGATGGGCTCCCATCTATTGTTTGGTTGGCTTGCTGGAAGCCTACGAAATCGTCGAACTCGTGTCCTGTTGGATCATAGGTATAAATTGTGGCGTTGTAATTTTGAATCGATGTTGCATTTTCTGGAGTGTACGTTGCATTAGGATTTCGATATCCCACGTATAATATGCCTAAATACGCGTTTGCCCATGCTTTTTGGCCTATCCTTAATGTTATGACTGTTTGGTCGGTTCCCATAGCCACAAATTTAACTCCGAAGGCTTTTACTGGGACTATGATAATGTTTACCCTTGTGCCGTCGGGCGTTGTCCTTACAAATATTGTTCCATCCACCGTCAGTGGTGTGCTAGCCTGTTTTAATCCTTCTTGGATCACTGTTTTGCCGCGTTCTGTTGCGAATAAGCCTTGATTTATAACCATGAAGCTGAAGGCTGCAGCGATGATGACGAAGGCTATCAACACAATAGCTGCTTCTAAGCCTACTATGGCGCGTGTTGATTTTACGAACTGTTTTATTAGGCGCCGCAATGGAATGTTTGGAGTTTTTTGGTTGCATGATGGGCATGTCACCAATTTCAGCTTTGACCTTGTATGCCACTTGTATCCGCATTTCTGGCATTCCACGATGTGGTCTTTCCTGAACTTTTTTTCCACCCCTACCACCCCCACCACTACATATATCTTATATCTTAATACTTAATAAACATTTCTATTTCACATCCACAATACATATTCTAATAAAATTACCGCGTGAACTATCCCACGTTGCAATGGACTTCCGCCATTATTTAAGTCAACAGCACCTATAGAACGATTTGTCAAGCATTTTCAAGTATGAAAATAAAACAAAGTGATTTTGAGCATCCTCTTTTTAGTCTGATAATTGCCTAGCTATGTAGGTAATTGTATGCTTGGAAGAGAGCCTAAAATGCTCTCTATGAATATTTGGGCAGCCATCCATGTTATGCCGCTTAAAATTAGGAGAATGCCTAGCGTGAGTAGGAATGTTCCCCAATAGCCTGTTGACACTTCCTTTAAAGTTAGAGCATTTGTCACGGCCATTACGAATATGAAAGTTATATTTCCTATTTCGAGGACGGGTATTGGAATTTCCCTGAAGCCGAAGTATGGTAATTGTACCAGTGACGAGTTTAGGAAGCCGGCGAGAACCCTTACAATGACGAGTAGAAGGACGCTCATGGGCTGCATGACCATCATAATCATTTGAAAGCTTTTAGCTTCAACCTCTCTTTTCTTTCTAAATTCTAGAAATTTCACAAAACGGTTTCCAAGGGCCTTGCCAATTTCAAGCGGGTCGGCTCCTCGACTAAGAGAATCGAGGAGGATTCTGTTGCTTATGTGAACTTGATATGATGCTGCATCTGAGGATAGTGATTCTAGAGTTTGCTTGTGGCTGATTCCAAGTTTTAGCCTTGCCAAAGCCTCTTTGACAAGCTTCTTTAATGGTCCAAGCTCCATGTGCAAGAGATAGGAAAGTGCAGCTTTCAAGTCTGAGGTTGAAGCCAAGTTTTCTCCTAAAGACTTAAGGAAAGTTGGGTAGTTCTCATCAATTTTCTTAACGTGGCTTTCCAGCTTATGTCCAAATATCCCCGGAATTATGAGGCCTAAACCAAGCGCTAGAAAGGCTAGTGAAGGGCCTTTTGAAAAGTAGAGGAGGAAGGCGAGGACTGTTGAAGAAGGCCCAAAAGCTAGGAAACTCCACTTTAAGGCTAAATAAAGTTCGTGTGGATGTTTCCCTATGTAGACAACGTTTTCTTTGGGTGAGGCGGCTCTGAAAAGGGCGTACATTAATATGATGGCGATGATTGCCACTATGTATCCGAAGATTATGACTTGCGGGTCGATGAGGAAGAAGGACATAATCGCCAATGTCATTATTAAAAACACTAAAACGCTTTGGAAAGCTGTGAAAATTCCGCCGAGCGTCTTGAAAGTTTCAATTGCACGCGTGTAGTAGCCTGAATACTCCTCCATCAAGGTTGTGGATTCCATTTCTAGGTATCCCCTAGGCTCAACGCTTGAGAATACGTTTGTGCAGCGGACGAGAAAATCCCTAAAGGGGGACTTCAATTTTTCAGCTATCGTCGCCGTGGCTTTTGTGAACCCGTATCCAAAGTCCTCGGCTAAACGGCGAATTTTCTGAAAGACGCTGCTATAAAAGCCGTATTCCTTATTTTCAGCTATTGTTCCAACAAGATCTGCTGGTGAGGTTTCTCCAAGCGATAAGCTATACATGTGGAAAACTACTGTGATGAGGTTAAAATCAACCCTCCTTGGAACGCGCTCCCTAGCTATACGCTTAAGAAAAAACCATACGGCTACTCCAACGCCTAAGACCAGAATAGCCTCCATAACCTTTCCGGCAAGTATGTAAAAAATTGACATGAGCAGGGAGGGGACAAGCAGCAACAAAAGCTTCTTCGATAACGCTATTTCCAAGGAACCCTCATCTCTTTTACCTTTCTGTAAACTTCCCATACGCCCTTGTTCCGAACTTCTATGACGGTTTTCCAAACATCCGTGTATTTTGGAAAGTTTTCTGCAAGGAACGTTAATATTTCAGCTCTAACCTTCAACTCATCGTAAAGCTCCCGCAACCTCTCTTTTCCCCAGCCCCTAAAAGTGAGAACCTTAGTTTCCAGGAGGAAACTTGACCCCATAAAGCGTAGGTGATCCAGGTCCGGATCGTAGATGAAGGTGGGCAGGTAGTTCAATCTATTTTCGTCAGGCTCGTACCCGATTATTTCGTTGACGGAGGTCACCCTCCGTATAAACTTTTTACCACGCTCCATCCTGGCTTGGAAAATTGCGAGGTTCAGCCCGTCAATATGCGTTTTGGGAACTTCAATTGGATAGGATGTAAGTCTCTGGAAAAGCTGCCCCAAGGTTCCAGCGTGCATGGTGGAAAGGACCGGGTGGCCTGTTTCAATGGCTTGGAACGCCACTCTCCCCTCTTCGCCCCTTATCTCTCCAACTATGATGTAGTCGGGCCTCTGCCTCAAGGCTGCTTTTAAAAGGTCAAACATTGTCACCTGTGCCCCGGTATGCATCCGCGTAACTTCTCTAATCCAGTTTTTATGGAAAATGTTTATTTCAGGTGTTTCTTCAATGCTAACTATTTTTGAGTCAGAGTTGATGAAGCAGGCTAAGGCGTTCAATGTTGTTGTTTTGCCTGACGCCGTTTCTCCACAGACAAACGCTGAAACCCCCACATCAAAAAGCATCCATAAGTATGCAGCTAACTCCGGGGAAATAGTGCGCCACTTAATTAGATGGGCAACTGATATGGGCTCCTGTGGGAATTTCCTTATTGTGAAGTTGCTTCCCTTGAGGCTTATGTCCTCGCCGAAAACTATGTTGAATCGACTTCCGTCAGGCAAATGAATGTCTATTATTGGATGGGTGTAGCTTAGAACTTTCCCGTACCTTTCAGATATGCTTCTGAGCAGACGGTCAATTTCCCCTTTTGTGACTTCAATGTTTGTTTCCAGGTGGCCGAACATTTTATGGTAAACGAAAACTTTGCCTTCACCAGGAATGCTGACGTCTTCCAGCCATGGATCTGCGAGGAAACCGTCAAGGAAGCCGTGTCCAATCTTCTCCCTTAGGAAATAGTATAACACGTTGTTTTCATCCATTCCCTTTGGAATTTTAACAAGCTTCTTTTTTATGGCCTGCTTGAAAAGTGCTGCTAAAATTTTCTCCCTCTGTCCCCTATACTCCTTGGCTTCCACGAGTTTAGCAACAGCCATTTCAACTTGGTCAAGTAGTTCGCGGTCCGGCTTCGCAGGCTCAACAAGAGTGTATTTGCCGATTTCCCCTCCAACGTTTATGTGGGCGTAAATTCCCAAGCCCAAAGGATATATTATGTTTTCTCCCACATCCTCCTCCAAGTCGAGATTCAACAGGTAAGTGGGCCTTTCAGATAAACTCTCAAGGTATGAAGCCAAGTACGGATGCTCTTTGATTGCTTCCTCCAAAGTTTCACAGATGGTTTTTTTGAAAGGCCGAACTTCCTCTTCCATTTCCTCCTCTTCTTTTTTAAGCTTCAACTTTAATGGAAAGCTCAGCCGCGGAGTCTTAAGCTGCAGTTTGGGCATGTAGTCGCCTCCTAAACCTTTACTCCACTTAAGGGCATCACCCTTAAGCCTATCTGCGGATTGATTTCAAGAGTTATGCTGCTTTTCCTTTCTCCGCTTACACCCCAAAGCTTAACAATCCTAAGCAGTTTAACATCAATCCCGGATATGCTTGTGTTCTTAAGCACTAGGTAAACGTCTGAGCTTGCCCTAAGCTTCATTATGGACTCTTCGGACAAAAACTCTGGATGAAAGGTTACAACCACAGTTTTTCCATCTGAAACCAAATTCTTCATTCTTGTGACGAAGGTTAAAAATTCATGGGGAGGCATATTCACCGTTAATACGCTTAGGCTGTCGATTACAACGACATCGTAATGTCTCTTCTTCAATTCGAGAAAGTTTGCCGTAACCCTTAGAAAGAAGGAGCTTAGAAACTCGTTCCATCTGCCGCCCTCAATATGCAGAGGGTAAATGTTAAGTTGGCCTGAAAGGTAATAGTCGTAGGCGTCCAGCTTAACGGATTCCATCATTGAAAGGTATTCTTTAACGGTTGTTTCGCTGGACACAACGTAAACTCTTAACCCGCTTTTAAGCATTGCATAAACTATCTGCTGCACGAAAACAGTTTTACCCGAACCATACTCTCCCTCAATAGATATCAAGCTTGGAACAGGGATTCCTCCGCCTAGGTCCCTGTCTAACTCCGGAACCCCTAAACTGACAACGTTCACGATTCCCTCACACCCCTAGCCTCAGCCGTTACGCCATAATGTGTGGCAAAGGCGATGGAAACAACGGCGTGTAGAGGAATTTCCGGGGCTCCGGCTGGAATATGAAAAGATATTAGGGCTTCCTCCCCAGGGTTTATGCATTCATGAATAGCAGGATCAAATGAATAGCTTGTGTTTGAAACTTTTATTGTTACAACTTCGTATTCTTCAATCATGTATGAAAGCCAATAAGAACTGTTTCCATAGGAGAGCACTATGGTGTTCCATTGAAAACCGTTCTGGTCTCTTAAAAAGATGGTTTTGCTCCCCGTGTTTTTTACGGTGATGTTACATGAAGTTGCGTTAATCGCCTCAATTTTCAGTTCTAATTCTACGTCAAGCCTACTCTTTTCACGGTCAAGATACTCTTTAGTTGCTGCGGAGAGATCCTTAAAGCTCTGGAACACAGCCACCGAAACTGAAGTGAAGGCTGCAATTATCCCTATTAAGACGATGCAAGATGCAATTGTTACTGAAAAACCCATTTAACCACCTCATGGAGATGAAAAGAGGTAGCTGCTTCCTATCCCTCCTGAGGGAACAATTTTGGCTTCAAAAATTACGCCTTCAGCCCAGCTGGCAGGGTAAGCCCTTATAATGGCCGTTTCACGCGGTTCCCAAACCATGTTTCCATTAGCATCTGTCACATTGAATTGCCCTGCCTGCGCGGTTGAGTTGTAAGTGTAGAGTTGGGCCTTGCCGTAGGGTCCCACATAGACATCCAGGTATGTGAAATCATTTATTGGCAAGGATCCGATATTTTTGACGTAAATTACGAAATGTGGCGGGTTGGTTGAATTGTCTATTGTAGCGTGAACGATCTCCAATTGCAAGTTAAACCTCCTTTTTGCGTCGCTTACGCTCTGCATAAACTCGTTTTGAACGTTATTTCCCATGTAAAAGGCGTAGGCTGAGAAGATGCTGGCCAGGGTAACTGAAGCTATAACCATGATGACGTGGGAAAGTGTTACAGAGAAACCCATCACCTAGTCCTCTCCGCCTTCTTTTTGCCCTTCCCTTCGGCTATGGAAATTATTTTCTCAACATCGTCCAAACCTATTCTAACACCTGAAGTCACCGCGGCCCTATACATGTTCAGCAACAGTCGGTTCTTGCTGAACCCCTTTGACCTAACCCTCTCACACGCTAAAGCCAATGAATAAATATGCCCGCTTGATTGGCTTGGCAGATAACCCATAAACTCGTAAGCCCGAGCGAGTTGAAGAATATCATCCGCGGAAAGTCCAGAATCTAGAAGGGACCAAACCCAGTCTAAATAGTTAGGCCCTATCGTAGGCATTTCAAGCGCTTCCGCCGGGGGCTTAGGCTCTTCAATTTTGCGTTCAGTCAACGGCGGCGTTTCAAGCTTCTCCTCTTCCAACAGCGGCGGCTTCTGCACAGGTTTTTCCTCCTCTGGAGCCGAAGGTCTCTCAGGCTTCCCCAAAACCAACGATTTAACTCCCGGAGGCAACCTTTTCATGTTAAGCTTCTTCAATTCCTCCTCGCTTGAAATGCTCCTTAGAAGGTTGAATGGATTTTCAATTTCAGACACGGCTGAACGGATATCCACAATCGACCTCTTCAGCTCGTTCACAGCGGATTTTAATTCTTGAGATATTTTGTCAACATCAGATCTAAGCTTGTCAAATTCTTCCCTTAAAACCTCGTTTCTAGATTTTTTCTCCTCTTGAACTTCAGAGGAAGCTTCCTTTTCACTTTCCTCTTCCATGTTTTCTAAATCTTCCTCACCTTTCATCTTCACAGTCCCCTTTACGTGCAAGTCTTATCCAGTTTATATTTAACTCATATGAATCCAGAATCCATATTTCAGATAACGGCAACGGTGGTGGGGCGAGACCTCGAAAACAATCGTGGACGGTCATCAGCCCCATTCCACATCTTTTCCACCGTTAAAAACGGCTTTCCGAACAAGCTAATATTAATTTTATGACTTTAAAATCAGAATTGTGAATAAATTACAATCATGGGAGTTCTAATTATGACAGAAAGAGTTAAAACGTGTTTAAGGGAGTATATCTAGCAGAGCGAGAAGGCCGTTGAGCCGGAAAGATTTTATGGAAGCAAATCCGCCTGCCCTACGTAAGCTGTTTAAGGATTCAGCGGTAGCCAAGCTTCTGGATTTCCTAACATTATACAGGGATTTCGACTATTCAAAGGTGGAGATCTGCCGAAACAGCGGAGTCGCGTGGAAAACCCTCTTTCGAATTTGGCCTTTAATGAAAGAGTATGGCTTGGTGGTGGAGACAAGGCGAGTTGGAAGGGCCGTAATGTATAGGCTTAACGTTGAAAGCCCAATTGTTAAAGCCCTTTGGGATCTTGCCTTTCAAATAGCCAAACACGACGCGGCTAAAAAGGTGAAGGAAGAAGTTAAAGTCACCGTTTAGCCTTTTCCATAAACGCTATTAGATGCTGATAGGATATCGGATAATATGTAAATTGCAAAAATAAACATTGATGAGGTTGAAAAAGAAGATGGGTGAAAAATTCTATTCCGAAAAAGAATATGAATCGATTCTTATCAAGACCCTTAGGGATTCGCCGAAGCTTAGGATAGTGGATTTCTTTTTGGATAATCCGTTGTTTGATTTCACCAAAAAGGAAGTTATAGAAGCTTTAGGAATGAGTAAACAAACTTTTTACAAATATTTTCCGGAACTGGAAGAATATGGGATAGTTAAGGTTTCCAGAAAGATAGGAAAAGCCAAGCTTTACAGGATTAACGTTGAACATCCCTTGGTGAAGATGCTTAGGGATTATGAAACAAAAATGTCAAAAGAAATGGCTGAAAAAGCCAAAATGAAAAAGCCCATTTTAGCTTAGAAACAGGTGTCGCAGATTTTTCAAATGCGTCTTCTAACATAGTTTACTTCACTATTGATACAGTGTCTCCACACATTGAGATTCTTTCTCCGCAGAACGTAACCTATACAACAAATTCCATTTCCCTAAATTTCACCATTAACGAAACAGTCTCGTGGACTGCTTACAGCCTTGATAAAAAAGCAAACACGACAATTACAGGAAACACAAACCTATATGGATTGCCTGATGGATCTCATAACCTAATAGTTTACGCAAAAGACACTGCTGGAAACACTGGAGCTTCTCGCATAGTCTACTTCATAATAAATACCCAAAAGCTATATTTTCAACGATAGAATCGGTTTCCATAGCAATTGCAGTCTTGATTATTAATGGAAGTATTGGATTTGCCTTCTACAGAAGGCATAAGCGTGCTCACTTAGAAAAAGAGAGGATTTCATCCAAGACACAATGAGCGGTCTCACTATCCTTGTCTACAAAGATGGTTCAAAATAGCGAAGAAAAGGCTGGCAAGGAAACTAAATAACCCAAGGCTGCTAAAAATAACCTTTACAACCTTCCGCCACTGGAAGGGCACAATGGAATATCATAGAACCCACGACTTGCTCCACGTAAAAAAGCTGTTAGGCCATAAAAACATAAACTCAACCATGGTTTACGTAAACCTTGAACAGGCAGTATTCGCAAACACAAACGACGAGTTCCACGTGGGCACTACGCCCATATGCCTAAATTTGACACGAAAGAAAACAGGCATATCATTCATCACATTTTTTGGAAGCTGGTCTGTGAAGATGCTTAAAGAGTATTTGGTCAACCGTAAATTGGAAGATGAGGAACCCATTTATAACGTGTCTTCAAGGGCTGTTCACGCCTACTTCCGCAAAACAGCACAAAAATTCGCAAGCCACTTTAAGGGCAGAAACCATATAGCCCGCACTCGCTTAGGGCTGCCTTCCGCACGTTTCTAAGCGACCACAAGGTAGACCCGCTATACATAGAATATTGGATGGGACACGCACTGCCTGAACAGCAAGGCGCATACATAAATAAAAGCATTGAAAGCTGGCGGCAAACCTACCGTGAACAAGCAGAACTATGGCTTACGTCGCCACAATTCAAAATGAAATAACCTTTCAGTGACAACTAAAGAAAGTGTGTCATGTTGTGACTTAAGGCATAAAAGCGAGGAGCAATAGACAGAGAGATAATGGTGTGTCCGGTTTATGGTTCGGGTTTATTTGGAGCTTTCTGTGTTGATAGCCTTAGCTAATTCGCTTGATATGTTTCATAG